>Ga0172376_10000310_pt1 | contig 62835 bp, 44 predicted proteins | sample Lak35m_FD_121114 | JGI IMG/M metagenome (GOLD analysis project Ga0172376, IMG submission 121114) | Freshwater microbial communities from Kabuno Bay, South-Kivu, Congo - kab_092012_35m | ecosystem: Environmental > Aquatic > Freshwater > Lake | place: Democratic Republic of the Congo: South-Kivu... | reverse complement strand
GTCCATGGCTTGGCTCCTTAGGGGATTGTTCTGATAAGCAGATCCTAATGACCAAGCCATTTCCATTGGAAGAGCAGATCATTCCCCTAGCGCACCTGGAATGATGTGGAGCTATTTAGGAAGCCAGACCGAGAACTTACCGGAATTCGTCGTGTTGCCTGACCCACGAGGACTGCCACCTGGTGGGATCATCAATTGGGGATCAGGGTTTCTGCCAGCGGTTCATCAAGGAACCGTCATGGAGATCGGAGGTTCCGCAGAGGCCATTGGCGATCTGTTCCCGGCTCGATCGATGTCGGCACAGTCCCAGCAACGAAGTATCGAACTTTTGCAAAAATGGAATCAAGAGCATTCCAGCCAGCGACAAGCAGACACGCTCTTGGAAGCACGGATCGCCTCGTTCGAACTGGCCGGTAAGTTGCAAATGAGTGTCCCTGAGGTTGTTAACTTGGAGCAGGAAACCGAGGCGACCCATCGGCTCTATGGGATCGAAGATCCCGACGCAGGCCCCTTTGGAAAACAGTGTTTGCTTGCAAGACGATTGGTCGAACGAGGAGTTCGATTCGTACAGATTTTCTGCGGGGCGGAGAACACGTCGAAAAAAGCCATTCGACCGAATTGGGACTCACACGAAGACATTGTTCGCGATCATGGATACTGGGGTCGAATCTTGGATACCGGAGCCTCAGCCTTGATCGGTGATCTGAAGTCCCGTGGATTGCTCGAATCGACTCTGGTGATCTGCACCAGCGAGTTCGGTCGGCAACCCTTCATGCAAGGCGAACAAAAAGGGAGGGATCACAATCCGGGTGCCTTCACTGCTTGGATGGCCGGGGGTGGCATCCGAGGTGGCGTCGCCTATGGAGCCAGCGATCCGATCGGTTTCAAAGCTCAGGAAAACCCGACCTACTGCTACGACCTCCATGCGACCGCGCTGCACCTACTGGGCATCGATCACCAACGGTTGACCTTCTATCACAACGGTATCCAGCGACGCTTGACCGACGTTCACGGAAAAGTGATCCGGGAACTAATCGCCTAAAACAACTTGATCTGGTGGCTGTTCCAAGCCCATAGGGCTGACAGACCCTATGCCATTAGGTGATAACCACCGGTAAGCGGCGACCCCTGGGCTATTCAAAGGCGTGTTTATGGCCGCGATGCATCCACAAACCTAGGCCTGGGTTGCGGACAAAGTAGTATTCCTCGCCATCGGAGGTGGTATGCCAACCGTCCTGCAATCCATCGATGCGGTATCGATCCATCGCCTTTTGGCAATCTCCGTAACGGAAACAGACCCCTTCGATTTCCTCTTTGCTCAGTCCTCCGGGGCAATACTCGACCTCGAATCGACCGTCGGGAGAACCATGGATCAAATGGGCTGCGATCGATAGGTTTTTGCCAAGTCCTTCATGCGTTCGAGTTCTATCCAAGATCTCTTGGGTCGTGCGATATCCATGCTCGCGGATGAGCAAGTCGCCTTCGGCATGTTCTCCGAATCGGTCCACCCCGGGTGCTACCACCACGATCGTTCCCCCATCGGCGACGGCCATGCGCGTCCGATAAATGGCTTTGTTTCCCACCCACGTTTTTTTGTACTTGGCAGGATCCATCCAAACAACCAATTTCTTGGGAGCCCGATCCAATCGAAAACAATTCACTTTTGCGGACAACTCTCCGGCTTCGAAAAAGACCGAGTGATCGTCCCCCACGAAAATGCCTCGGACAACTGGCCCGGAATCCACAGTCGATTCAACGACCGTCAGCACGTAGAGGATCGGATAGGGTGTTAGAAACATTTCCGCACCCCGATTGAGGATACGTCTTAATGGATTATCGCATCGGCCCATGATCCGCTCGCATCCATACAGAGCGCTCAAGTAATGGCTGTCATCGATCCCGGCATTGCCTCCGGTTCCGACGAAGATGTTTTTGGTGTAGTTGGCCATCCCAATGACTTCGTGCGGGACCACTTGGCCGATCGACAAAATCAAATCATGGCCTCCTTGGGAAATGATCCGATTGACCTGGGCTGGCCATGGTTTGTTGTAGATCCCTTCGGTGGCTTTGGTGACGAACTCTTGGTCCACGTAGCCCAGAGTATCGACATCGGTTCGAAATCGATGCACTCGGATCAAATCCCGAGGCAGATCGCCGAACATTTTTTGCAGCTCGGGCTCCTTCATCGCCTCGTGCGTCCCCAGAGCTGGCATGACATCCTTAAGGCGATTACCGAGGAGTTGCCAAGCGGCCCGGGTGATCGGTCCTGCTTGAGAGTCCATCCGCGTATGGTCCGGCGGGATGGCCAGGACACGTTGCGGGTCGGCTTGCCCGCGGGCCTTGCTGAACGCATCGATCGAGACTCGAAGGGCGTCCAAGTAATCGGGCATCCCAAGTACATGATTTGGACCACCGACGCGATAATAGACTGTCATAAGTGAAAAATGGGTTCTTCAGGAAATGATATGGTGAAAGCGATAGAGTGTTTGAGCCAGCGACTGTGTACTGGTAGTATCCCCGATAACTACCTTCAGAGGAAGGTTCCGCAGGTCATCTTGTCGATCATTGCATTGAATTCTCGTACTAAGGCCGAGAGCTCTACGAGCTTTGCATCACGGATTCCATCGATATCGCCAGGGGACACGTTTGGTCAACCAGCAGCGGTCATGGTGCGAACCTTGAAATCAGTACTGCCCAACAATCCTTCACTTAACAAAACGTCAAGCGATAAAAACGACGAACGCACAAAAGGCGATTGGAGGAGGCCAATCGCCTTTCGTATGTACGTAGAGTTTCTTCTCGCATGCCCTCAATCTCTTGCGTTAGCTCTCTTTCGGGTGCTTGTAATGTCGGAGCGTCTATGTGGGACTTTGGCATTCGCTATCCTCCTGACTGTCTTTAATCCAGCAAGCACTTGAAGAACGCGTCTTGCGCATCCTTGTAGAATTCGATGCTGATCTTGGTCCACAGTTCGTCAGGAAGGTCATTAAGTTGACGGCGAGCGGCAACTGGCATCAAAAGCGTTGTAGCTTGCTTCTCGATGGCGACTTCGGCTATCGCGACTGGATTGGGGATCATCTCGATAGAGCCACCAAGGTTCAACGAACCGACGATAATCATGCCGCCCTTTGTACTTCGCTCAAGCAGAGAACTCGACAAAGCAACCATCACAGGCAAGCCCAATCCATAGCCGCTGTGGTCGTTGTCTATTGCTCGCATCTGAATCGAGAACTCATGCGCTCGGGGGTCGCGATCGCCAACTAGCTGCTTGCTTTGGACGTATAGGTTTTGCTCACCGATCTTTACGCTTTCGCGGAAAGAGGGAGGCGTTGGTGTGTTTAGGATTCGAACGCCGCCACCTGGGCCCGAAGTCACCTCCAGGCGATACAGGCCGGGGCCCGCTTCACCGGAACCGGGGCTGATGGCCCACACCTGGCCGGGAGGAAGTGGATCGCCGTCGATTGCAGCGTCGCTGTGCAACTCGGGTGTTGAAACGAATTGTTCCACACCGTCGACGCCCATCGTGAAGCTAAAGTGCGTATTGCGGAACTCGCTCTTGAGACACTTCTTCTGTTGCTCTTTCACTCGCCGGCGCGACTCGAGTGCAATCCGAACGATACGCTCCAATTCGTCGTCGGGGATTTCCATCGCGGGGTCTGGGTAGAGCAGCTTAATCAAACCGCTGATCGTCTTGTTGCAAGCTTCGATATCGCGGCCGCTGAGTGCGCCGCCAAAGAACACGCGATTCTGAAGCGTCGACACCCGGCTCGACATCCTAAGATTCGTCCAGCACTCACTCAGGAAGTCGCTTACCAAGCCAAAGTGATTCGTGAGATGCTGGTTGGGATTGAGCTTCGGAAAGTCCCAGCCAGGAATGTACGCGTGAATACGATCATGTAAGGCTGTATCATTTTGCATTTCGGGAGGAAGTGGACTCAGCAGGTGACCAATCCTTTGCTGTTGCTCGACATCGACATCAAAGTTGCCGACCATCACGATACCGCCTTCGGCGCGAATACTTTCTTTGCCACGGCTGAATTCACCGGATGCCATATAGCCCTTCATGATGTTGACGCCGTCCTTCTGGTCGAAAGAGACACCAGACACTTCATCAAAGCACACGACATCGTATTGGCAAACAAGGCCTCGCTGACCGCTGGCATTGTTCACAAACATCTTCGCTACTGTCGCCTTGCCACCGGAAATCAAGTGCGAGTAGGGAGAGATCTGCTGGAACAAGTGGCTCTTGCCTGTTCCGCGCGGGCCAAGCTCGACCATGTTGTAATTACGCTCCACAAAGGGAACGATTCGTAGAAGGACAACGTACTTTGCACGCTCGGAAAGTTCAGTCGGCTCCAATCCAATCGACCGTAACAGAAAGTCAATCCATTCCGATGTTGAGTACTGCGATCGTCCGCGACGCAGGACGTCCAGGATGTCTGATTTCGACATTTGAATCGGACGGAGGCTGGACACTCGAAATGGCTTGCCGTTCTTCTCTTGCGCAATGACTGAATCGTACTCAAGCGTGATCTCCGCATAGAAGCCATCGGTTAGCATACGTTCGTGATCATCGACTAAGTTATCTTCGATCAACGCATCTTTGATCGCGAGGCTTGGAATCTCTGCAAGGTAGCAATCGGCACGAGTATCCAGTTTTGCTCGAACGATATCGATCAGCTTAACAGAGCCCTTGTCACGAGCATGCTTGATGAAGACTTCTTCCTGGCCGGTCTTTACGGTTCGGTTCTGTAGCTGCTTCTCGACAATCTCTAGACCTTCGGCAATCTCGGCTTCATCAACCGTTGCACAGTATCGTCCGAGAAGAAACTCAACCACATACGTTGGGATCGGATACTGTCTCGCGTATTTGCGAACCAAGTCCTTCCGGACCAAGTATCCGTCGAAGACCGAAGCTGACTTTCGATCTAGATCGTCCATTTGGAGGTTCGATGTAATCATCATTTATTCCTATTCACCACCAACCGTGGTGCTTTGTTTTGCAAGTACTTGGCCGGCTTCGCTGCATACGACCGCAGCTACCACAAAGCCCTCAAGATCTTCATCCTCAACAAACAGCGTGACTGTTCCAGTTCCGTCAAGGGGCTTTCCTTCACTCGTGATGGAAGTAGTCGGATCATTGGGCTTGTTTCGTAAATCAACTTTCAATCCCGAAACGACTGGCTCGACCGTGATGCGACACTTCAGTCCCTTCCAATCAACCTTAGCTATGCTAACCGACTGAACACTTACCTGAACATCGGGCGAAACCATGATGTCCGCCACCAAGCACTCCTGCAGACTCACTCCACCATGTTGGTAACAATGCCCTGCCGAAAAACATTTGATTCCTGAAGCACTGGCAAATTCCGCCTGCGGATTCCAATACCAAGTATGCCGATCCACATCAGGTTTTGATTCGCCTTTGATCGTTGCACATCTCGACCATTTGGCTTCGGTCAGAAAAGATGGCAATTCTTGCTTAGGCAAGCCACCAGGCATCAACAGCCAACCGTGATCGGTGACCACTCGAACCTTGCGCCAGCCCGCGTCGAGCAACTCGACGATCCGATCTGCAAGCGATTCCACCTGGCCAGCAACCAAGGAAGCGAGCTTGATCTGCAAGTCATGACCACGCTTGTCAATCTCCCCCGTTTCTGCCCAGCCACGTGCTAAAGGCATCGATGGGTCGCCAACCTCACTAGCTGAGATGATCTGGTAACCCTCTGTCTTGAGCAGGGATTGCAAGCGTGCATGTGTCAGCGGCTTACTCTCGCCCGCATCGACAATCTCTGGCGTAAATGAATCCGGCAGTCCGCGTCCCTCCAGTTTCTCGGCGATCGGGGAAACGGCCGGTTTCGCAGTCGCCGTTACCGAAGGGAGCGCCGACCATCGCCGGTTCTCGTCCGTCGTGTAACCACGCTCGCGCAGTAACTCCATCAAACGGACTGCAAGGTCGTAACGAAGGCCATCTGCAAACAGCAGGCAAGTCCCAACCTCGGCCTTAACCGTCGGTGGTCGATTGCTAGACGCCCTGTCGGGCCATGACTCTTTCTGAACGCAATCCTGGAAACGTTCAGCAGCATGTTCCAGCCACGGTAGATACAGAGCTCGCACAGCCGCTTCGATCGCATCGCAATCTGCCTTTGTTTTTACCGAGGCTAGTGCTTTCAATGCAAAATCGTCGGTGAGATAACCACCTTGAACATACTGCTTCTCCAAATCGGCAATCGAGTCACCGCCTAGGTGGGATGCCGTTCGATTGGCAAGTCCGACCAAGAATTCCAGCGCACAGGCCAAGGGGGCTTGCCCAAGTTTGGTCCACACCCAACTGCGTCTGACTCCATGATGCTGTTCCAGCTTGGCGATTTCAGTCCTTGCACTTCCATGGTCGACGGTGGCAAGTTCAAGCAATCCCTTTCGCAACGCATCTTCATCCTGCTCATTCTCATCCGGCCAATACTCGCGATCGAAACGAGCTGCCAGCGTATTAGGCTTCGCCTTGCGAAGAACGCCTACAACTCCGTTGTAGCTCGCTGGCGATTCGCAAAAGCGTGACCACAATCCTTCCCAATTGCTAGTTCCTTGCGTACCGAGTTTTTCGCCCGCAACCAACTCGCCGTCCGTTGCCGGATCGAAGCCATACTCCTCGCGGCAACGATTACAGAAAGCGTGCCATTTACCATCATCCATTTCTCCGCGAACCTCTTGTGGATTGCTCATCCAGCGCAGTAAGTCGCGGGGGTGATCGCCGATCATCAATCGATCAAAGTCCTCTGCCTCCAGTCTTCGGCCTTCCAGCTTCGAGACGGGCGTGATCGCCAGAACAGCTAGCGACGCCATCATCGACAGTTTCGTGTTCGCAGTCCCCGAGATATCCAAGCCCAATGCCGGACTCTCTTTGGAGACCAACATTGCTTCGACCGTCCAATCGCGTCCGTTCTTCTGTGCCCAGTCCGTTCCTCGGTAGAGCAGTTCAACTAAGGGTTGCAGTTCCCATGGGCACTGCGTTCCAGCCCGCAGTTCTTGTCGGCTTACACCGGGCAAGTACAGAATCGGCGTCTTCCCTTTCGGAACGTCAACTTCCGGCAACACGCCCTGCATCGCGCACTTTAGCCAGATTGCAGGCCCAGTACGAGTATCCGGGGAGTATTCACCGAGCACCAACAACTGGGGTAAGCGAACTTTTAACTGTTCCAGCAGTGGTAGCCATTCGCTCTTGGCATCGGTCCACAACACTGCCGTTGGAGCAACTTCACTGGTGGTGCAACGCGTCGAGGCGTCCAGGCCTTTGATGACGGAATCCATGAGAGTGCTCATGTTTTTTCTCCAAGCTTCTTGGCTAGCTCAATCCTGGCCCGCTTGAAACTCGGCAGATGTTGTTCTAATGTCTTTCTCGTCAGAACGGCGAGTACTTCGAAAGAACGCTTTCCTTTCTCATACTTGTTTTTGCAATCTTTCGTGGCAATCTGTAGTGAATCCTGAATCGAGTGCCGTAGGCGCGTTTCGAGATTGACTAACGGAGGCAACTGGCTCTCCTTCAACGCACTTCTGTAGAATGCTCGTAGCGCCGCGTGATCAGCGACGATCCAGGTCTCCATACAGGTGGTCATCAATAGCACATGCTCATCCTTAGCGCCCTCGGGTCTTTCCCAATGTTCCCGAACCTTGAGGTGTTCCCAGGTTTTCTCGATGTCCGTGATTGGGTCTTCGCTATCGATAAGCAGAATCGCGTCCTCCGTTCCGTCCGCATGCGCAGTACAAAATCTATCGAATGCATTGCCACGCCCACCACACGCAACTAATTTAGGCATGCGATTAAATCCACAGTTCTCGAATAATTTTCGAAATCCTTCACGGCAGCGTTGCTTAAGCTGGCCAGTGTCTCCACCTCCCTCCAGGTAGATCGTTACTGTTTTTACCATCGCACACCTCCTATCTGCCCATCCGTCCAAAGTCGACCAAGTCGATAGTCTTTTAGCCAAATTTTGAGATCGTTTGCGTTGAGTCGCTTGGCAGTTGTTAAACCATCATGCTTGTCAAACACAACAACACACTCTGGGCGATCTGTCATCGCGTCGACAAGAATGTCGGAGTGCGTAGTCACGACAAGCTGTGTACGTTCGGATGCGGCTACCAGCAAGTCTGCGATCCCAGGCAACATATCTGGATGCATACCTAGTTCAGGTTCTTCGATGCAGATAAGCGGTGCTGGATTTGGGTCACAGAGTATCGCCAGCAGGCATAAGAATCGAAGTGTGCCATCTGACAGACGACTCGCTGGAACCACGAAATTGCCCTCAGTTAAAAAAACCTCGACAGTGCCACCCTTAACGCGGATATCAAAATCATCTAGTCCTGAGTATAGATTGCGAAGCTCATGTCGGATCAATTTTTTTATATCCGGTATTTCGCGAAGATAGTTTAAAAACAAACCGAGGTTGGAGAAGTTTTCTTCTAATCGATCAGACGGCAAATCAGCCGATTGTGGCGTCCGAAAGATAGGACTCCTTCCGAAGGACCATTCTCGATAAATTCTGATCCGCTCATAGTCACGAGCGAGTTTAGAAAGCTGCGGATAATGTTCTGGATCCCTTCGCTGGGAGAGAATTGACTCATCTTGCGAGACGTCCTTCAACTCCAAATATCGCCCGCCTTCCTTGTCTTGAATCATTAAGAGTGGAGTGCCCCTTAGAATGCGGTAGAAGTAATATCCGTCTGGTTGCGATGGATACTCTACGTCTTTACCGATTCTTTCATCTAGCAAAACAAAACGTTGGGACTCTGCTACAAATTCAATCGAATGCTTAATAAAATCTTGCTCACCATCCAGCATAATTGTTGCTTCAATCGCTGCTGTTCCGTTAGGCCTTCCCTTCCATATCCATTCCGCAACTCCACCGCCTCCTTTCTCCCGAATCGGTGTGGTAAGCTTGGTCGCGGCAGAGCGTAACAACGCAATCGCCTCGATGAAATTGGATTTGCCTGAGCCGTTGGGACCAACCAAGATGTTTAACGGCTCCATTTTCAATGAAGGAGTGTCCGGCCCAAAAGAAAGTAGCCCAGCAAGTCGCAATTCATGGATTAGCATAGTGTTACCTCGATAGCGTGAGTTGAAGGACCTATTGTGCGTGGAAACCGGAGTCCATGTGTTCGCGAAATCGATTTCGCTAGCATCTGGTCGCAATCTTCATCAGTTCCTGCCCAGAGACGATTTAGGCCAAATCGCGGCATACCGGAAAATCGAGTGGTTTGTAAAACGCTAAGCATCATCGCCTCGGTCTTTCGTTGCCGCCTTGGGAATCGGATTGGCGGCGAAGATGGTCAGCACCAATTCGCCATCCCCGATCGTCTCGTACACTGGCCGCCGACCGGAAAGCCGCTCGCTACGAAGCAGGATTTGATTCACGCCCTCTCCGCGTCGATCCATCATGAACTGCCGGGGTGTCTCGAATCCACGCAGCGCCAACCGCACCGGCGTTTTGGCCAACAAACTGGCAATCGCTTCGTTCCGTGTTGCTTGCCGTGCTGGAAGGGCATCAACATCCATTGAATTGGCTAAATCGCCAGGGATGTGCAACTTGATCTGGTCCGCGAACATACGCAAACGAATCTTAGAGCCAGGCATCGAGTAGTCGCGATGTGCCACAGCATTGACCATTGCCTCAAAAATAGCCGTGAGATCGTACTGTGGGAGATCGGTACGTCCCAAGTCTTTTGAGCCCGCAACGGTCATGTTGCGGAACACAAATTGACAGGCTCCGATCACCTGTTCGTCCAATGGTCCTGTAATGTCCTCTGCGTCGCCTTGGTAATTGCTCAAATCATCGAATGCATTTGCGAAAGTTCCACGATACGCAACAGCTTGAATAAAAGCGTTCGGCAAGAACTCCCGAGGATTTTGCGCACCGATGAGCACTCCTGCAATGGTTGCTCGAATCTCACGATTGAAGTCGGGTCGCAACATCGCCAGATTACTTGCGAAAGTTACAAAGTCAGGAGAAGAAAGCTCCGTGCGAAAACGTTCCACTAATTTTTTGGTTAATGTGCTAGCGTCCGTCTCTGGGACGATTGACTCGTCAAATCGAATCATTCCCGTCTGGCTGCGTTGTTGCATCAACCGCGCGAAGTAATCAGTGGCCATCGTTCGCTTGCCACTTCCAACTCGAATAAAATATTTCCCTTCGACTGCGTGAACGAACAAGCTCGGATCAATATGGACACTGAGCAGGGGAACGGAACTTCCAGTCGCATCGGGTAGCTCAATTCGAAAGATGTTCGCTTTCAAAGGTGGTTCGATACTTTCACGGGCAACATTTCGAACAAACGAACTCAAATCATCGAATCGACCGTCCGGAATTCCAAAGATTTCTTTGGTCTTGCCGTCGACACCCAGCACCAACACGCCACCCTTTGCATTAGCAAAAGCAGCGAGTTCCTCCGCAAGTTCATCGCGTCTGGGCCCCTCGATGGTCGAACCGCTAAAGATCACGGTCCTAAAATCGAGCGAGCTGTCCTTGCCGAGCCGAATGGCATCAAGCAATTCTTCATTGGTTTGAAACATCTGAGGATTTCCACTTTCTCTACTTTCTATTCCCCCAACAACCCAATCAGGTGTGGGCGCAGGAGGACTAATCAACGACGGATGAATGCTAAGATTTGACTCGTGCACTAAAGCTGGATTCAACTCTTCCAGCCATGGAATGAATTCCCTATTCACGTTTGTCCGTTGCTCTACTGTAGGAGCCATTTCACTGCTGGCGCAACGAATTGATGCCTCAAGCCCTTGAAGAACTGAGTCCAGACGCGTCATACCGGCAGCCTCTCTAGCAAATCGCCCCGCCGAAAAGTTGCGGCGAGCTGCTGCAGAGAAACTTCTTGTCCACCGTAAAGCGAAGCAATTGCCGCCTCCAGCTCAACAATCGCACGATCGTAGTAGACAGAGTCGTTGCGTTCCCAGGTTTCGAGCGCCTCATCAAAACGCTGATGGTTCAATCCCGCCAGCGTACATTCTCGCATGACTTTGAGGGCGGTATCATTTTTTTCAACTAAGAACGAATTATTCTCGTCTCGTACTCGCCATTTCGCCCCCGCAACTATGCCGGAAACATTGGTTGATCGCGCTTTGAGCTTCGGATTCGCCTGTTCAAAACGCTGTTTAAGTCCAAGCGGTAGTGTCTGTTGATCCAAGGCAGTCAAATCAGCGGCGCTAACCACACCTTCTGCAAAGTGCTCTACACATAAATCCGCAAGTAGGTACTTGCCCATAAGCATCGCGATGAAGTGGGAGCCGTATGTCAACCACTTAGGCGCATCGGAATCAGGTCGCGAACGTTTCTTTTCCGCATAACGGAACAGCAGTGTCGCTAGCACCACCTGTGATCCGTTTAAATCATCGGAGAAGATCGTGTCATAAAGGTTTCCGAATAACTCACTCTGTTGCGACCTCGCCTGATGAGGGGAATTGCGCCATGTGGCCAATATCGCTTCGGCTGCTCGTGAGCTAAGGATGCACTGTCGTCCCATGCTGTCGTCGTTGCGATTCCGGATATAGCGGAACGGTTCTCCACTGCTACCCTTTAAATTCGCAACATCAATCTCAATTGAGCGTTGCCTGTGGTCATTCGACTTCAAATCCCGAAGGTCGACGGGGTTTTGGCTGTTCGTGTTGTGGGTAATGTTGCTAATCAGATCATCAGTCGCATCCGGTAATTCATAAATACGTATAAGCACGAACGCGTTGTCGAGATTGGTCTGATCGCCACCTGAAAGTTCAGCCAACGCGGCTTCTATCGTCTTGCAGGTCTGCCCACCATTGATGATTTGCAACCCGTCGATAATGACATTGAAATCTTCTCGCTGAAGCTCATTATGACGAAACTGTCGACAGAGAAGCGTGATGCCATTGTTGTAAAAATAGAAATTGCCTCGCTCTGAAGGGTCGCTCAACGTCTTCTTTATCGCGGAGTTGACGCGGTTTCCATGCAAACCTAAGAACCTGCGTATATTTCTATCCAGCAGCAGATCACCGCGTCGCGCAAACAACGCAGCTAACTCCTTGACTCTTATTTTGCCAATTAAGACACGGCAATAGTTGAAGTTCTCGACGACAGCTTTCCCCACGAGCGGCAAAGTTTCGTTGTCAATCGACTGAACTGACCGCATCTGTTTGACTAGTTCTTCATGATTCACGTGCTTCCAGCTAACTTGATCGGGCGGAAAGCCCGCTTGATCAATGATTTGTTGAGCAGTTGCATCCCAACGTTCACCATTGTTGCACATTACTGCGCAAACCACAGGAATGTAGCCATCGCGGATATAGGACCGAATTTCTTCAATCTTCGCAGTCAATCGCTCGTTGGTTGTAATTGTCGAGCTTGGATCAAAGATGGCTTGAATAGCCTGCTTGGCTTTCTCGATACCAGTTTGAGGAAATGCATTTCCACCATCCGTGATAGGTTTGTACTTTCCCTGAAAGAGCGTCACCATAAATTCGCCGTCCTCAACGGAGGCGATATCCAACGCATCGATACCAAAATCGTTACCACCCTCAGTAAGGCAGTCGAGAGCTTCTTCCCTACGCAACCCAAGCAGTGCTTGCACGACCTTTAACGTAAATGCAGCGGAGTTTGCCTTGTTTTCATCGTTGCGAATATTGAATCTTTCTTCAAATTCATCTTTCAAATCCGTAGCGAGCTGTCGAACTTGAGCATCGACGATCCCGAGATTAATACTCATTTGGTTCTCTTCCTAGCGTTTTGCTTAAACTCAATCGTGTAGTGGAGGTCGTTCCAGCGGTCGCCAGTGAACTTACGCCCTCCCTCGAAGTCGACCGACTTTTCGTCCCAGCCCCAGAACCACGGGTAGTCTTCAGGTGGGCGTTTGGGTTCCTTGCCGCGATCCTTGGTCCATTTGATCTTGGGTGGGAAGCGTAGGACGCCAGCTCCTTTGCGACCGCGTGCAAGCTCGGCAAGCATGAATGGGCGAATATTCATGCGGACGCCATCGTTGATATCGGGTGTCCAACCGATGGGCTGTTCGTGAAGCGGTTTCCATCGAACGAAGATGTCGTAGGGCGGTTCACCGTGAAGGATGGCCTCAAGATTCTCTTGCAGCTCCTTTGCGGCCAGCAAGCGATCGTCCGCACCGGACTCGTTGCTTTTCACAGCAGCTTCTTGGCGAGTTATCCAATCGCCGAGATAGCTATAGGTGAGGCTTTCAAGCAGCTTCTTTCCCTGGGGACCGGCAAGCTTGTGATAGTTGACGAGGGCGGCAAAGCCGTCCTTTTTGCCGTCCCAAATGTGCCAGATAAAAGGCCGTTGATGAAATAGCTCACAGTGTTCTTGGAACAACTTGTCGCGTAGCCATGTCTCCAGATTCTCACTGTGATTCACTCCAGCCGCATGTAGCATGCGAATCAAGCGATCCGAAGCCGGATCTTCGCCCCTAACGGAAGGTATGCAGACGATACCATCTTCGTCGACGAATTCATCTAGTTCACTACAGCGATTGACCAGCTCTCGCGCTCGCGTACTTAGCTTCATATCACCGTCGAGCTCAGCAGGCCAGCGATAGCCGAGCAGTCGAGCGATAGACACTTGTAGCGGTGCAGTCGACGCTTCGGGGCGGCCATGAAAGAGCCATTGCGTAGGATCGTCGCTTTCGGGTTCGGGAAGGCCTTCCGGGTATTTTTCAGTTGCGACTTTTTGCCAATGCTTCAGATCGAAAGGGACCTTTGTCAATACTCCGGTAGCTGCGTCTAGGCGTTGGGTCAGTTTTCTTACTTCCGAAACAAATACAGGGGAGGAGCAATACGTCCAGATGGGTAAAAGGTCGTCAGCGTCCTTGGGAACGATAGCGACCGTCATCTTGTCGTGCTTGAACCCACAAGTAAGGGCAACAGATTGGACAGATATGCGTCCAACGACGAGGCCGCATTTACCCCAGGCAGCATGTCCCTGTACCCGAGCGCCACTAGCATGGGCGAGCTCTCCCGCACCTTTCTCCCAACGAAGTAAAGTATCGAAACCGTCGAACGCATTGGGCTTTGTAGGTGGTGTTTGAAATGGCTCCCATATGCTTGACAAGTTACGGATCTCCCAGAACTGGATTAAGTAACGGTCTTTATCTCCTGTTGAAAGCCCTTCAGAGCCCACCGCGTATTTTGCAAGGGAAACTCCTCGGTGAATTGGTTCCGTGGATACAACGGCATCCGGGTTCTTAAGTTGTTCTACCTGCGACAAAAGGGTTGCATGGGTAGGTTGGCTTCCGGATAGCCGTTCACCCTTGTTGTGCGGGATCTTAGCGTCGGAAACATCGTACGCGGTCATGTGATGACTTTCCTTAGCATGTTTAGCAGTTAACCCGATTAAACATGCTTTCACCACCTCGCCACCTATTGTTTCGAATGCACCAGGGCCGAGTTTTGCAACGAAGTCGAGCTGTCGTGTTTTTAAAAGGTTTTCTCGCAGCATCTTATAAGTTGCCAAAAACAGCCAGTTTTGCGGCGTCACGAGCGAGGTAGAACCGCCTTGCGAACAGAACTCTAAACAACGTAGAGCAAACGCAGTTGCAAGGTCAGCTTTACCAAGGGCGTATTGAGTGTCGAGATACTTCTTGAGATGATCGTCCTGCTTGCCTCGACCAAGATAGGGAACATTGGTAATGACGAGTGTGTAGCGACCTGCGAGTAACTCGGTCGCACGTGTCAAACCTTGAGCCGCAGCGGCGAGTTCTTGTTGCTCATCAGTCGAATTGCGATCGGTGACGATTACGGTTGCAAGTGCTTCAGAAATCTGTTTCAACTGTTCGTCGGTAATCAATCCAGAACCGAAGAATCGCTGTGGGTTAATCAGACTTCCAAGCGTGTCGGCCTTGGAGAACATGTCGTAGAGTTGGCCCCATTGGAAGCCAAGATCCGAGTTGGGCAGCGCGATCCTAAGCGACTGCATCCATTCGTCGCGGCTGTTGCCAAGCGGAATGCCGGAGCACGCAATGTTGCGCATCGGTGGCAGCGGCTTGGGACCGATAAGCTTCCAAACTGCCATCGCCACATTGAACGCGGCGATCTGAGTACAGCGAGGGTCGATCTCGAGGCCGAAGAGGTTGTCGCGAAGGACGGCTTCAACCGCTGCCTCGACTGATAGGTCCTCTTCGTGCATTCGCAAGCGGACGAGTAGTTCGAACGCGGCAACCAAGAAGTGTCCGCTGCCGCAAGAAGGATCGAGTACCTTTAGCTCGGCAGCCGTCTTTGGCCAACCTTCGTACATTCCGCCCATCGGACGCCACGGGCCATCATGATTCTCTAGCTTCCCTCTCCCCGCTGCGGCTGGGGGTGAGGGGTTTAGCCGCGCGGAATCATCATGCTCAAGCCCCTCTCCCCCTGGCCCCCTCTCCCCTTCGTTCCTCAGGGGCGAGGGGGAACTGGATTGTTGAGTTTCACGAACGAATCGAAGATACTCAAACTCGTATCCACCCGCGATTTCCAGAGCTACCGCGCGACGGAGCTCTGCCTCATCTTTGGCATTGAGTGCCAATGACGGGTTCCGTTTAAGAACCTTCCCAGCATGCCACGCCCCCAGCGTGTTATGTAGCAGGAACAACACCATGTAATGTTCTGTGAAGAGCTGCGTAACGGCCGGGATCGACCGTCCATCGATCTTATCGCCCGATGCGTTGACGCGATCTCTCTCCTGGCTCTGCCAGAACTGGTAGACCCAGCCTAGTGAATCATCCGCTGTGAATACTTCCGATGGCAACGAGCCTAGTAGGTCATTCAGTTCGCGCTGCGTTTCTGTGGAAAGCCTAACCTCTAATAACGGGTCGTCTTTTCTGAAGATGGCCGGCAGGGCTGCGGAAGCAAACTGTCCACCGAGCACCCAGGGGTCAACCTTTGATTCTTCCGCGATTTCAACGAGAGCTTCCATCGACACCGACTGACCGTACTCGGGATCGATTAGAAACTCGTTTTCAGCCAAGAACCGCACGAAGATCATTCGGTGCCATTGTTCATAGGCACACGCTTGCACCAGTCGATCGATCTGCTGCGCCTCGGACTGGGAGTTCCGAACGTCACCGATCTGTTTGCCGTGCGCTCGCAGGCGAACACGCAGTTTCGCTTGAGCCTCACTTAACGCTCCACGTTTCCCTTCGTGGACGTTCAGCTCCTTCAACCGGTCAGTCACATCCGCAACGACCCGATTGCGAGCCTTGATGATGACTCGTTCCAGATCTTTGCGGAGTTCGGATTTGAGTGCAGCCATGGCAGGATTAATTACTTCGAATTAGGGCGTATGAGTTAGGCGACGAGAGCATAGTAGGTTTCGCCGAGGTAGTCTTTGAAATTGAAATCGGCAGACTTGAGCGATTCAGTGAATGACTTCATCCAGATGCCACAAGTGGTTTGAAGACTGTGTACACGCAACTGACCAAAGGCAATCGCGGGCGGTCGAGACGCATAGTCAGTTAGTACGTTCAAGGCAGCGTAGCCAGTGTCCTCGAGTTCATCGAAGTATTTTTTTGTGAGGTCTGCCGTATGACTTCGTTGTAGTTCCCAATTCTCCCATGTCTTTGGTTTTGCATCTTCCGAGGGTGGCGTTAATCCAAAAGTCTTGGCCAGAAGTGGCCACATCATTTTACGAGGTACGTGGAAGCGACTTAGATTATTAACCTGCTCTACAAATCGTGCTTCTTGCTTCACGAACTCACCGCCCTTGAGGTTGAACTTCACCGCTGCAATATCGGACACACCCCGGGAGTGCGAGAATTTGAATTCAATGCTGTCTTCTCCAAAAATAAGACCGTTCTTGCAGATACCACGACAGAAACCGAGGTCAAACTTAAGGGCCCGTGAACGATTGAAACTGTTTGAGACGCGGATGAATGGCGCCCATGGATCTCGCCCGTTGATCTGGCAGCGAGATTGGTTGTGCAAGAAGTCGATGCGGCACTGCGATCGTGTACTAGGCATCGCGACATTGAACAATTTCATCTGTTTGCAATCGGTCAACTTGAAAACTGCCTGGAAGCACTTTTCCGCGAGCTCCACCGCCTTTGCATTGGTGACGATCTCATAATCCTGACTGACGATCGCGAACGTATACTCGCGTTCAACATCGACGACCGCTACGTATCGGTCTTGCATCTTTGCATGAATAAGAGTTTTATCGCCGTCCTTCGTTCGACTCGCGAAGTCTACGTAAACATCGCGGAACTCGACTGGGAAGTCGTATGGTTCGAACTTATCAGTCGACACATCAAAAAAGTCTTTAATCTCACTAGCCATTTTTCTTTCGTTTCCCAGGTTCATGTTAGCCCTCTTTTATTGGGGCAAGGTGAATTTCAGCCGATGACGATTGGACCAAGCTTTAGCTTTAAAACAAGTTCTTCTTCTTTTTGTCGCAACCATTCTCTAAGCTCTTCTTCATTCTTAATGACGCTACTTGACAGCCGCACTTGCTGCAATTTGGGCTCGAATAATTTTCCAGCGTGAGCTAAAGCAGCCGAGAATCGACCAGGAAATGCAGCCGCTTTATCCGCCCACGAAGACAATGGAGTTGAATCCAAAGTTCGCAAGAGCTCCTCATCGGTTCCAACCTTAATCGCTGCAACATCGGTGATCCCATTGGAGCTGAGAACACTTGACTTCTGTTCTGCCGTTAGCTTGGTCCAGACGTCTGACTTGATCAGCAATGACATCTGATCGTCATGCGTTTTCTTCAAGCCAGCATGCGCCGTTGTGACGGAGACTCGTAGCAACTCTGCACATTTCTTGACGAGTCCCGACACATGGTCCGACGTGTCGAGCAATAGACGATTGGTGCGAATTCCATCAGCTGAAGATCGGATTTCCTCAGCGCCAGGCAGATCGGCTGCATGACGAAGCATGCGGTCAAGCGACTTCCAATTCGGAAGTCGCTTCTCAGCAAGATCGCCAAGCTCTTTCCACTGCTTAGCGAGTGTCTTAAGCTCGGATTCCTGCTCCAGCAATTTGCCCAGCCGTTCGTTACCCGCATGATTGCGCAGGTCGAGAATGCTCCGTGTATCTGGCGATGGAGGAAGCGGGGCTTCGCCGCCCGCTTGCGATGCGAGGCCAAGCATCGCATCGATGAAGTCTCTTGATTTGCTCTCTAAATCATCGCTGCTCTTTGCCGCCACTCCAGCGCTTTGGAACAATGCACACAATGCAAGTTTCTCTCGAGCGGAAATGACTCGCGTGACTTGGCGGAACTCCGCTTTCTTAATTTTCGTTTGATCGAGGTTGCCGGCAGAAACCGCTTCTCCGGAATATCGAACGGAGACGTCGCCTGCGTTATGAAGTGCCATCAGTGCGCCATCGACCGCGTCCTGGGGCCATCCATAGGGTGGCGAACCGAACTTCTTGTGAAGATCACGTCCTTCGGCACCAGAGCCAATTGCCTTCAGGATCGCTTTGCAGACAGGGTGTGCTTTGGCTTCGTCGGTCCATTTGATCGCTTGGAGCGGTGTGTCGTCTTTCGCCTTTGCTCGCGTGATGACGACCGGCCAATTCTTGTAGTCTGCGTCTTTGAAATCTGGGAACATTCGGACAAGGGCGGCGTTCCCTGCGTCGACGATTTTTTGTTCTATCGTGATACCGTTGACTTCGGCTCCGCCGCCTTTAAAAACCTTCGCTGAGTCGATGATTTCCGCGAGCAGTTCATTGCGCTGACCGGCCGCATCCGACATGCGGGTTTCCATTGCCTTCTTGGCTTCTTCTCCTTCGGGCGTGCTCGGGACACCTTTGAATTGAATTGTTCCTGCGGCCGCTTCGTTGCGGATGATTTGCGCCTTCAGTCCATCGAAGTTTCCTTTGGGTAGAAAGACGAAGATAATCGGACTATCGATGCCCGCAGACTTTGCCGCTTCGACTACGTTCTTCTCAGACGTGTTGTATCCGTCGCGAATCCAAACCGGGACCGTATCGTCGTCGACCTTGGGTGGTTCTTCACCGAAAACGATCTCCAACCGCCGCTTCTCTTTGCGTTCCCCTGCATGAACCAGTTGTAAGTTCTTGAGTTCCTTTTCAGCGGTCGCTCGAATCAAGGCTTCACGCTTGGCGTGCAGCTCAGCATTCTTCTCATTGAAGCGAGCGACGCGATTGCGATACTCGCGATCCCAGTCGGAGTACTCCTTGGTTTGCAGGTTGTATTCTGTTTCATCCTTCAGCAATACACCATCTTCAACCAGTTGATCCAGCAACAATGGCACTTGCTTGCGTAGGTCGGAGCCATCGTTCCGCAGGTCGCTAACGAGTAGGTCGGCTAACATTTCAGCTGTCGCACGAATACCGATATCAAAACCGGATTCGCGAGGGATCTTGCGAACCAGGAAGATCAGCCCGCAAATACGTCGCTTGAGCTTGCCCTCGGGCGTGTTGTCATCAAGCTTGCGGATCGTTTCATCCAACTCACGAAGCAAAACTCCTTGCTGTACTAGATTGGGTTGTAGCTGCTCGAACATAAAGTCGGCGGGCACAACAGTACCGAGTGGTAGCTCAGCAAGTTCCTGCAGTGCGTCGTGAATGATGCGCAATTGCGACCGCAACATGCCGCTCGTGCCCGTCGGATCGACCGCACGAAACACGTACTCCCAAAAGCGACGTCTCGTCGGCAACAGCGGGTAATCTTCAACAATGATGTTGCGATCATTGCTGGTGCTGGCGATGCGAGTTCCCGAGAGCTGTCGCTGGATCTCGCCAGCATGCAGCTCCAAGCATTTGCGAATCTCCGGCACATGCTTAGGCTCCTTTTGGAGGAGCACGCGTCTTGTGACGGTTTCCACGTCGGTATCGGAAAGTTCAACGGGGATCGTGAAGCGGTCCTTCAGCCATTGGAAGTGTGGAGCTTGGGCGCTCAGTGCGTTCTGGCCAGCGCCGATAACAATAATGCGACAATCGAGTTGCTTGCTCAGTGCCTCAGCTACTTCAACGACATCGCGAGCACGATCTTGTTCCTCACCGATGTAGACTTGTACTTCGTCCAGCACGATGATCGTGCATGGTAACTGGCCATTCACCGAGATGACTTCTCGAATGGTTTCTATAAACTCCTTGGTTGAGACGTCATTGGGCTGCACGAACTCAGTCTTGATCGTGGCTCGCGCAGACTTGCGATCGCCAAAGCCGGAGTCGACCTCCACCAGCGCGTCGTGCAATATAGGACTGACGTAAAGGTCGTTCAGCTCGCGAAAGAAGTCCTTGCCTTTCGATTCCACCGCCGCTTTGACTTTGTCATAGAAGCCATTGTTCTTGAGGTAGAGACAGAACTTGGCCTGAGCAAACTTCTCAGGCAGACCTTTGGATCGAAAGATCATGCCCAGCACGGTCAAGCGAACGCTTTCGTTTGCACCGGAAGGGAGCGTACCCGAGGCAGAATGAAGACCACCGTATCGCCGGCCAAGCGTATCCAGTTCCTTCAAGTTGGCGACTAACGCATCTGGCAGGTCACGTGGCAATGATCGGGCACGCGATCCATCCGGAAACTCGGTGTCGACCCACAGGTGACAAAGCATTTTGAGTAAGTGCGATTTACCGCTACCGAAGAAACCGCTGACCCATGCCGCCGGTTGGCTGGTACCGCCGAAGTGCCGAATGTAGGACTCGAGAATGCGAATCGCACCGTCTTCGTATTGGCCCTCACAGACGAAATTGACAAGCTCTTCACGAAGAGTCAGCAATTCTTGTTCGGTCTGGCCATCATTGATCCGAGCCTGGCCATTGTTCATCAGGGCCGATGAAGCTGGGTCTCGCAAAAATAGTTCACGGTTCTTCATCGATTATTCTCCAGACCGATGCGTGATCGGTGTTGCCAAGTAGTTCCAGCCAGATCGAGCGCCGAGCAAGCTGTAGGTCCCTTGCTCAAAATGCCCCGGGAAAAAAAAGACCAAGCGTCCACGGATATCGCCGACCACTTTGTCGATTAATTCGGAGATGTGCAGGAAGCCATAGAGCGACGCCCCACCAACCACCGCCACTACCGATTGCTCGGTCGCTTCGCTATTGGTCAATACCCCACGAAGGTGCTGCGAGACGAAATCCATAAATGCAGTGTCAAGCTTGAGTTTGAGGTCGGCCGGATCCTCAAAGTAGCTCTCGCGGTACACTTGACTGGCCATCCAAGTAGGAAACATGTTCGTAAGGTCAACGAGCTGCCAATCATAACCAGCGTTGCGAGTGCGCACTTCGAAGTCGCCGATTTTTGCTCGCATTCGACGCTCGTCTTCCTGCGGATACACAACGAAGATCGATCGCTGTGCGCCGGCTAGATTTCGCTGCCATGGGGCACTGATATGTTTTTCATAGTTGCTAGCTAGATCGTCTAATCTACTCATTCATCTGCTTCCAATCACGTTCGCCGATCAATGGAGCAAAGCCTATATCAAAGACGTTGCTGTTTTCCCGCAGTTCAATTAAACCAAGTTTTCGAGCTTCGATGGCCCTTGTTCTAGCCGTGCCCTCGTCGGCGTCGATGAGCCGAACAAAATCGCTGGATAAAAGTCGCTTACCCCGAACACCGGCCGCATAGGCAAGTAACAATGCGAAAGTCATTGAAATGTGCGTGGGTTTAACCAGTTGTCGTACCTTTCGGACGCGGCCAACTAAATGTCCACTCTGGGTAAAGCTTGAGCCAGCATTTCTAACTATTTTATCGATAGTGGAGTCTGCCATGGTTTCGTCGCAGAATTCTTTAATGGCCCGCGTGAGCTGAGTACGGCTAACTTCAGAGTCGACCGGAGTGTCGAGAATTACTGGGGCCGCGGCACGAAGCGTTGGGTCACGACCATAGGCGGAGAGTATTGCGATAAGCGGCTGTGAGTTCTCGTCGAGCTTCCAGAGCTTGCGAAGAGCACGGAACAGCGGGACCGATTGGTCAAGGCTGTAGAGTTCGCGCAGGAATCGGAGGCTAGCTTTTCGAGTGGCCTGAGTCGGCTTAGTCAGAATGTTATCGTCGACAATCGCGTGTTCGTAGTCGGCCAGAGATTGGATCGAATCAGGCTGATCGAAATGCGCAAGTAGCCCCCCGAGCTCATCGCTCATCATGGTTCGGCTAGTGTGGGGCCCGCTGACTCCATCTTTAAGGCCGAAAAACTCTGAAATTTCGTTCATATCCCAGGTCGCTTCTGCTCTAGATCGCCACGAAAGCTTCAATACGGGTCAATTGTAGCAGGCTTGAAACTCCTGTCTAGTTTGCCGGCAAACACGCCGGCAAACACGAAAAGATTATTTGACCGACTGCGGTTACCTGCATATGTTTACGACTATCATGCTCCCTCCCACGCTCGGGGGGGGCTCGCTGATGTCGTTCTCGAAGTGGATTTCGGTGTGTAGGGTCATGGGGGGACCAATTCGGTGGTGATTGCGTCAAAAATTACGTCGTATTACATCAGCTCAGATCGCGGTTCAAGTAGCGAATCGGCGTTAAGTCCATTGCAATCAATAGGTTATGGGAATGCAATTGCGTTTTTGCCTTGGCGTTGTAAACGACGGCTAACGCTATTTTGTGAATCGTATTTCTCCGAAAACGAGTCACAAACGGTTTTGTAGTGAGCAGACGATTCACAAAATGGACTCTGCCCTTCCGCGAGATTTAGCAGATCTCGAAAGGCCAGCACTGCCCCTCTTCTGCCACTTTGGCTTCGAATTTAAAGAGTATCTCGGCTTCTTTCAGCTTTCGAATCGCTGTTGTCGCTGTTGGTTTAGGGATGCCCGAGCGTTCGATGAAGTCATGGGTTTGAAAAATGGGGCGATCGAAAATGGCATCCAGAATTGCCGGGGAGTATTGCGAGTGCGTGATCTTTTGGACTCGTTCATGAGTTCGTCTCCGCATTGATTTCTCCTCGCACATCGATCTTCCCGGTCACTGCAGCGGAGATCAGTGCCGTGCTTTGACATTTGTATCGGCCTATAGTTGATTTTGGCTAGGAATGCCCAAGATTGCTCTTTGGCGATGTCTATCGTTCTGGGTACTCACCAAGTTTTCTTTGGGCCTGAAGGGCCGAAACAACATCTACCGAAACCGAACGTACACTTACCGATGGTTATCACCACCGGCATAGGGTCTGCCAGCCCTGACTAATTCTCTCAGGCAGAGTTTGGAGCGACGATCTCAAGCAGTTCGATCGCAGGTTCACGATCGCAGTAAATCAACGCCGTTCGACCAAATGTACAAGCCCCCTGCTGCACACCAAAAAACTCCGCTAGCCTTGGACCACATGAAACCTTATACAAATCGAACAACTGGACTTCCCGCAATATCTCCCGCTCGATGAGCACTCGACCCAACGGCTTGGACTCCGAAAGGATCTCGGATCTGGCCGGTTGCGATATCAAATCCAACTTCAGCCGAACTATCCCGTATTGGACCACTTTGCCTGTCGCTTGCGTCGACAACAGTATCTCACGGCAGTAAACCAAATCGCTCGATTGCGATCGCAATACTCGGACTTCCACTCGGTCCTTGTAAAACGACTCGACCGTCACTGTCATGTGACCGGAATGACTGAGCAACCGCCGATAACTCTCCGGAATTCGTTCCGATTGGCGATGCTCGAAACGACCAAGCTCCAACGCATCGGTGTAAAAAATCGCAAGAAGCGATTCCAAGGAAACTTCGCCTGGTCTAGGGTGGATCGTATGGGTCATCGCGGAATTTAGGTCAGTGGAATTCGAAGTCCATCATACGCCAAAGCGACATGTTCTGGCAGCTGGCGGTGAAAGGTCGTATAGTCCAACTCGTGCGACAAATGGGTCAAATAAGCCCTCTTGGGGCCAAGCTGCTCGATCATATCGAGAGCCTCCCCAACCGAAAAATGGGTCGGATGGCTAGAAAGTCTCAATGCATCCAACACCAATACATCCAAACCCTCTAGCAACGACATGCTCGATGCCTCAATCCGATTGGTATCGGTGCAATAAGCCACATTACCAATCCGATATCCATACACCCGGCAATACGGTCCATGCACCAGCGGGATCGGCGTGAGCCTAGCTCCCAAAATCTCGATCGGCCTGTCGTCGATGCGCACGATCTGCATGCTGGGTACCGCTCCTGCATGCGTCGGCTCGCGCTGGTCAAAGGCATAATCAAAAACCCGTCGAATGCGGTTCTCGACCACTTCCGATGCATAGATCGGGATCGGACGCCCAAGCTTAAACGGAAACAAACGTACATCATCCAATCCGTGCAAATGATCCGCATGCTCATGAGTATATAGCACCGCATGCACTAGCTTGATGTTCTCACGCAGCAGTTGCATCCGCAGATCCGGAGGCGTGTCGATCAATAAGTTGCCTTGCTCCAACTCAAGGATCGCGCTCGAACGAGTCCGCTGATTGCGAGGATGACCTCCCGTACACACCGCACATTCGCAACCCAAACATGGCACGCCAACACTGGTCCCGGTCCCAAGCAACCTCAGAAAGCCCAAATGATCCTGTGTTGTGCTCATCGATTTGCTTCCCAGCTAGACGTACCACTCGACATACCCACGCGATCGACTATCAAGCTTGCGAATGTCATCGACTCGGAACCGACAACCGTTGGCATCAATAAAATGAACCGTCCAAGCACTTACGCGCCGGACATCCTCCTCGGACTTGAGCACAAATCGCGTACGTCCATGGTTGGTCTGAACGTCCCACTCGCACGGCTCCTGTGTACCAGAAACCCAATGCACTTGGGTGATCTGCGGAACAAACTCCCGCAGCATCAACTCCTGCTGCAACTCTTCTTGATCCTTAGGACCAAGCCCCTCGAGATTGCGTAGGCATACGAGCTCCTCTCCCTCTTTGGATAAAATCGATACCCATTCCTTGGGCGCAGCCACCGGATACATCGGCAATACTTGCACCTCAGGATACACCGTGCCACGAGCATCGATCAAACGCAAATGATTCCAAGCGTCACGATCAAGCGTGAATGTCCACTGCCCACCCTCGCTTCGTAACGCACCGGTCCGTGCAAATTCCGCCGGTACTCCAAGACCTGTTTGGCTAACTGCGCTAGGGTCCATGGTTCACTTTTCAGTAGATGAAATGAATAAAACATTCGACCTGGGAATATACAACCGCTTGGATTCGGTTTCGATCAGGATCCATTCATCGCTTTGGCTTGGAGAACCACCCCAGAACAAACCGCACATCAACGCCAGAGCCGATCCAAGTACCATCGGCAACGATCCAATGCGAACCACGTTTCTTTGCCGGTAAGACTCCAACATTCAAGCGATGCCCTTTTGATGCCCTTTTAGAGAGTCGTATCGGACTTGCCATCCGATTGCCGGTACAGTTCGGTCGGAATCAGGATCTCCGAAGGGACTTCTTCGCCGTTGAGATACTTCAAGATCACTTCCATGGTCTGTTGTCCGATTCGGACCGGGAACTGGATCGGATCGGCGTAGATCTTGCCGTCGCGAATGGCTCGCTTGCCATCGTTCTGCCCGTCGAAACCGACGATCTTGATCTTGTCGGCAACACCCGCGTTCTCCAAAGCGGCATAACAACCCAGGGCCGATGGGTCGTTGATGGCAAAGATTCCATTGAGGTCCGGATGGCTCTGAAGCAGATCCTGAGTGGCTTTGTAGCTTTTGTCTTTAGCCCCATCACCAGGCAATACCCCTACGATCTGGATCGTGACTCCCTTGGACTGCTTTTGCTCTTCAAGCTCCTCTCGGAATCCCTTGGTCCTAAGCATCACGCTCTCGACTTGAGGGAAATCCAAGATGGCGACCTTGCCCTGCCCTGCCAACGCTTCGATCATCGCAATGGCCGCTTGGCGACCGCCGCTATAGTTGTCCGTTGCGACGTGCGTTACCACCTTGGCCCCAGGAGCAATCGAAGCGATATCGGCCGTAAACACTGGGATCCCCGCCGCGTTGGCCTCCTGGATCGCTGTCCCTACGGCTCGGCTATCGCACGGGGTCAATATGATGGCCGAGACCCTCTGGACGATGAAATCCTTGACCTGATTCTGCTGCTTGTTCGAATCGTACTCGCCCGAAACACTGATCAGCTCGTAACCAGCCTTCTTGGCCGCCTCTTTGACCGAATCCGATATCTCCACAAAAAAAGGATTCGCCGTCGTGAGGATCGATATTCCGATCTGTTTGACCGGTCCACTGGAACTGCCAGTGCCACTGGGGTTGCCGGGTGACTTGGTTCCCCCTGAACATCCGACCAACACGCTGGACAAACAAACCATGCTCAGGAGAATTCCAAGACAACACTTCGACATGGCTGGGTTCCTTAGATTGCTGATTGAACCAATGCGGTTCTTGCGATTGGGCTACTTGTTCTTTTTCTTACCCTGGGGATTTCGATTGGGTCTAGCTCGCTCGGGTCGCGCCGAGGAGGAACTCCCTGGATTGCTTTGCGACTCCTTGGACTCGCTTCGCTGCTGGTTTCTCTTGAAAAATGGCTCGAACAGCTCAGCAAACGTCTCCGGTGGCTTGGTGTTCTTGAGCTTGGGCTTGTCGGCTTTCGGTGCGCTGGGCAATGAAGGCCGCTGACCAGGTCCCGCATTGGCAACCGCCGAAAGAATCTCGTTGACTGTCCCCTCAGGCAAACTCTTGATCTCAGCCTGCGGCGTGTATTTCTTGATCAAGAACCTTTCGATCAAAGACCATGTCGAAGAGGTAATGAAGTAGATGCACAATCCCGCTGGGACTCGGAAGAACAAGACACCCATCATGATGGTCATGAACATCATCATCTGCTGTGCCGTCCGAGTTTGCTCGTCGGTGGCTTTTGGCATCAACACCTTCTGCTGGATGATGAACAAGGTGATGGTGATCAATGGCAAGATATTCAAATAAGGTCCAAACCAACCCGGACCCTTGCCAGAGATGAACTGGGGCATCCACTGCTGCCAATCCAAAAACATGTCTGGGCCAGCCAAATTGGAACACCATTCCAAACCCGGAATCAGCGGCTGTTGCCTCAGCGCCACGTCGACCGAAACACAGCGATAAAGACCGATGACGATCGGTAGCTGAATCATCGCTGGCAAACATCCTGCCAATTGATTGATGCCCGCTTTTTTCATAAGCATCTGCTGAGCGGCCATCATCTTGGTGGGCTCTTCTTTGAGTGCCTCCTTGAGCTTGGCCATCTCCGGTTGCACCGACTGCATCTTCTGCGCATTGATCGCCATTTTGCGTGAGACCGGGAACATACACGATCGGACCAGCACCGTGAGCATCATGATCGCAAGACCATAGTTGCCAACGATGTAGTAGAAAAAGTGCAGTATCCAGCCGAGTCGAACCGCAAAGAACCCAAAAATGTCCCAACCATATTCGATGGCTTCATCGAGCTGGTAGGCTGCAAGCAACTCCGGGGATTTTGGTCCAGCGAATATTCGATACGCAGACAATTGCTCTGCCTTCGGAGCGATCGTCTTGGTCGGGGTCACGAACCAAAAACCAGTGTTGTAAGCCTGTTGGCGAGCCGCATCGAATTTGGCCGGGTCCAAGAACTGGTCGTTAAGCACCATTGCCTTGGCCTTGTTCAAATCGTTCATCGACTCTGGATGCGATGGGGATGCTTGCATCGCCGCTGCGAACACTTGCGTGTCGAGTCCGATGTACTTGATGTTCCTCTTAAGCGGAGCATCCTGAGGACCAAAAAGGAGCGAATCAGGCTCGGTAGGGAACTTCTTGGCATGATCGACCAAAGTCCGAGTCATCGAAATCGAATACTCTTTGTCTTGGCTACCAAAAATCACATCCCGCGCACCAGGAGCCGAGAAGAAATAAGGGGATATCTTGGTCGGATACCACCACCCCTCAAGCGCGATGCCATTAAGACCCTCCTGCCGCAAGGCCACCTCATGAGGCTTGTCATCCAAATTGCGAACAATCGTCGTGAGCTCCAAATGATATTGCCACTGATCGGCAGTAGCAGGAGACCCTGACTCCGGCCCCTTGAGCAAGCGATACTGCTTGACCAACTCCAAGTTCGCATCGATCCCCGCAAACTTTAACTGCGTCCCAACCGGTAAACGGAACTCAACTCCCATTCCACCCTGGACCGGTATCTCAGAGGCTTCCCAAGTCCCATTGAGGGTCGACTCCAAACCCAAGATGGAACGGTCCCCCTCGGCGATTTCCTTCGAGTCAATCTTGGCAAATGTCAATCCGCAGGAGCCTCGCGGTGAATTACCCACCACACTTTCAATCGGAAAGTCATCCTCAGAACGTAGCACCGCGACGGGTTGCTCTGTCAACTTGGCAAGGACCGTCTGCCGCTTGGCGCCATCCCCCTGACGCTCGATCTCCAGCCGAAGCTCGTCCCCAGGCTTGGCCCTGGTAAGGGTTCTCTCGAGCTGGTAGACCGTCGCCGGACCGACAAGCCCTTCCCAAGAAACCACCACGTCGCCGGGCTGAATCCCATCAGCACCATCGCCACCTTGAGCACTGGCAAGTGCCGCAGCCGATCCCCTTGGTACCGAGTGAACGACCACTCCTCCCCCAGAGCGATCTTCAGGTGCAAGATAACCCAGATAGCCGCCAATGTTCTTGGTCTGCAAGGAACGGTAAGCAAAACGTCCCGGTTCGCTTTGCTCCACCAACTCGATCCTCTCGATCGTGCCTCCAAGATTATCCAGCGTGACCAAGAATCGGTACCCATCGGCAGCATCCATCGTCCCCAGCGTCCATCGCTTGCGGGGGGCTTGCTCAGGCAAGGCCACGTCGGGATTCTCACTGGCAAATTTCTCTGCCAGCACCTTGGCCTGCTCGACTCGCTTGGTCTTGGTGTCTGAGATATCCTCAAGCTTCTTGCGCTCCTGCAACTCGCGCATGGCTTGCTGCTGCCGGAAACTGCTGATCAAAAAGAAGATCGCCATGCCCATCAGGAGCCATGTTAGAAATCGGCTATTGCGCTCGCTGCGGGGCGGTTCGTTTGGTGTGTTCAAGGGTAAACTGCTCGAGGTTGCTCGTTGCTTGGATCTTTCAACAATATTGCTGGTTATTGTCCGGGTCCGGTCCCGGTTTGCCTAGGGCAATTATGAACCGATCGCGACCCTTAATCAAACGCGCAACCCATTTGCTTACCATTATTTAGGGCGTTTACGTCCGTCTGCAAAGAGTTGAGATTACCCGACAATCCCTCGCATGCATTCGATCCCGAATAACCCGCTCTTTCGCTAAAACCCCTAAATCTTCTCCAACCAGTATTCCGATAAGCCCCTTAAGGCGAGCCCTATCGGCTCACCTCTATTGCTAAGTTGCTGGCTTTTCCCAAGCTGTTTCTGCCGGGGGTCGAAGATGAAATCGAATCGAGTTGCAAACAAGGTTTCGCCCGTTGCCTTAAAGAACACTGCCTTAAAGAATGCTGTCTCAAAAAGCAGTGGCTCGAAAAACCGCGGATCTCAACCAAGAGCTTGGCTTGGCCAACTCCTGTGCCACGGAACCATCCTGGCCGGTACGGCCACTGCCTGGGCCCTGGCACCCACAGACGCACTGGCCCAAGAACCGCTAAAACCCGGTTCGGCCCAAGTCTGGAAAAGCTCCGGACCTTGGCGAGCCATCGGCATCGCTCCCCGCAAACCATCCGCTCCATCGAACCAAGGGATCCACCAAATTCATGGATCAGGTTTGGTTCGCCCTGCATCGTCATCCTCTCCGGAGTCATCCACTTCAGAGGCAACCGGCAGTGAACCGACGGGGGTCGTCAGCGCCATCGCAACGACCCAGTCCCGTGAACCGAGCTTGGTGAAAGTCCCTGCGATGAAGATCCCTGCGGCGAGCCTTCCAAGCGAGCCTTCTGCGGATACACAAACCTCGCGCAGCATCGGAGCCAAGGTCCGATTGAGCATGAGCACCGTCGTCGACAGCGCAATCCAAAGCACCGGCTCGAGTTCAACCAATTCATCCAATCTCAAAGTCACCCGCTCCGGCGATATCACCGCCGAGACACCTGTCAAAGTCAACTTCAACCAAGAACGAATTCTCGCTCTACCAGCACTCCCGAGCCCCGGCAGCCCTTACGCCGAATCGGGGATTGAAATCCCCGTACGCGTCGAAGCCGTTGCAGAGACGGTCCAATCGATCCTGGACACTCAAGCGCCCGTGATGGAACTCCCTAACATCGGGGTCTTAGCCGCTCCTCAAATGGAACTTCAAGCTCCTGAACTTCCGGCCCAACCACCGGTTCTTGAAGAACCCGCGCCGGCTGTACCCGAACTGGCCTTACCTGCACTTGAAATTCCTACCGTAGAGCCAGAGTCTCCTGCACCTCAAGCTGCAGTCGAGATGGAACCCGAAGCGTCGCTTGTCGAAGAATCCGACGTCAGCTCCACGCAAGAAACCGTCCACAAACAACCAAGCACGCCTGGGCCCGTCAGCGCCGCTCCAACCATCGTCCCGCTTCCAAGCATCGAAGCAACCAGCGAAGAGATCGAAGCGATCTCGAAGCTGTCTCGATCCACCCAAGCCAAAACCGATGGTGTCCTAAGCCAACCAGGCGCCGCAGTTCTAATCACCACCGGCCCGATGGTCAGCTCAGCGGAGCTTGAGCCCGACGAAAAAATCTTGCTCGAAACGCAAGACATCCGAGCCCTCCAAGTCAACGGCTCCATCTCGAGATTGCACATCGTCGATAGCTCGATTTGCCAAGTCGTCTGCAATGGAAACCGAATGTTTGTGGTCGCCGACCAAACCGGCGAAACACTCATCGAAGTCAATATGGGTAAAATGCACAAACCCATGTATGTCAAAGTCGTGGTCCAACGCCCTTGGGCCAGAAGCTCTGCGGCCAGCGTCAGCCTAGATCAGATGCAAGGTATCGTAAGTCGTCTTGCACCCTCTGCCGATGTATCCGTACAACCGACCGAAGAAGGCAGCTTGGTCGTCTCTGGTTTTGCTGATAACAAACAGCAAGCCAAGAAGGTGCTCGAAGCCATCCGCAAGATGGTTCTCGTACCGGTGATCGACAAGCTTGAGATACGCTAAGAATCCTCTGGCTGATGTTTGGGCAATGCAAAGCAACTGGAACACCACAGCGCTGATCATCGGTTGCATAGCGCTGTGCCAGAGTGCTCAGGTGCAAGCCCAAGCTCCTTTGTCCTCGGCCGACTACCTCAAGCTCATGGAGCAGGCCAACGCCGCTGCTGGCCTTCAACCCGTCGGCGGGAACTTTGCCGGCGCGAAACCCCGGCCGCGCGGAAGCCTCGAAATTCCGCCTGCAATCGCATCAGCCCCAGCCCCTGCTGCGACCATCCAGCTACCGCAACAAACTCTACCGCAAGCTACGCCATCGCAGCCGCCTGCACCGCAGTCGGCTCTTGAACCACAACCAGTTTGGTTCCCTCCAGCTTCGCCCCTGCCCCAAACTCCGGTCACAAATAACCCAATCCCTCCGGACTTCTGCGCAGCAGCCCAACCCAATCCCTCGGGTGGCTTGCAAAGTTCATCGGAGCCCATGAACCCGTGGTCCAGCGCCAGAGAACTTGCCAATCAACCATGGACCGGCCCTCGCTGGGTCGCAAGCTACGCGAGCGTCGGGATGCGCCGTCCGGGTGACGAAAGCTTGTCGTTGTCTCCATCAGGACAGCTGGGAACGTTTGGATCGGATTTGGCTAGCCAGATCTCGATCGGCTACATGACCAACCCCATCGATTGCTACGAGATGACTTATCTGGGTTCGCTGCATTGGAATCGCAGTCTCGAGTCGATCGGCCCAGTCGGAACACTGCTGAGCTCCTTTGACCCGCAATGGCTATTCCCTTTCCAAAACGCGGACTCCCTAAGCCAAACTCACGCAGCAAACCTTAGGCAATACAGCCTGGGCCGACGTTGGTTGACCGACGACATCGGCAACAGCGCCTTTGGACTTCGTGTGATCGACTACAACGAGCAGTATCGCTTGCAATCGAATCGACAAGGCCAACAGGGGCACTACGCAGCCGACACAAGCAATTGGCTCGTGGGACTGGGGCGTTCGATCGAGCTATGGCGCCCGATCAGCCAACGTGTCGCTCTGGGTGGTGCGGTGGAAGGAGCTCTCTACGGAAATTTTGCCAATGCCCACGTCCAAGCCAGCGATGGACTTGGCAAAGCCTCGAGGGTCGATGATGACGATCTATCGCTTGCCGCATCCTTGGGCGTGCACCTCAAAGCCCGTTACCAACTGCGCAGTTGGGCCGGACTCTATGGCGGTTATCGCTGGTTGGCAGTCTCCGGACTTGCAAGCGTCGACGATCAAGCATTGCCAGCCCTCTCGGATAACATCACCCTTAGCACTAGCTCCGATGCGACCATCCTCTTTCATGGATTCGACGCCGGACTCGAACTAAAGTACTAAACCCTGGACATTGCGTGCCACTTCACTGCGACAGAATGAGACAGCCAGTTTTCCTTGCTTAGTTTGGCGATACGTCCGATGATTAAGGGAGCGTTTCCCACAAACGACGTATGAAAGCATGATGATGTCTGGCCATATTGATCCTAACAGTCCTTTAATCCCCGCTCAAGAAATGGTTTTGCCCACCCTCCAAGGGGATGGCAAACGAAGGTGGATCAACCCTGCCCTTGCCAAGGGCAAGTACTGGCAACGCCGCCGCTGGTTGGCTTACGCATTGATCGCCTTTTTTGTGACGCTTCCGCACCTGCGATTCGCAGGCAAACCGATCGTGTTGATCGATATTGTTTCGCGAGAATTCACTTTCTTTGGTCACACGTTTTATCCCACCGACTCGGGTTTATTGCTGCTGCTGCTTTGGACGGTTTTCTTCACTGTCATGTTTGTAACGGCCGTCGGAGGGAGAATATGGTGCGGTTGGGGATGCCCTCAAACCGTGTACCTCGAGTTCCTCTTTCGTCCCATCGACCGATTGTTCGCAGGAACCGCTGGCAAAGGTGGCAAGCCTCGCAAGTCTCTCAATACGGCCCTTCAGCTAGCTCGCTTTGCGGTCTACTTGGTCTGCAGCATGTTTCTAGCTCATACATTCCTAAGTTATTTCGTGGGGACCGACCGTCTGGCCCAATGGATACGCTTGTCACCTTGGCAACATCCAACAGCCTTTGGTGTGATGGCCGCAGCCACCGCAGGACTGATGTACAACTTCATGCTCTTCCGAGAACAACTCTGCATGGTCGCTTGCCCCTACGGTCGATTCCAATCGGTGATGCTCGATCGCAAAAGCCTCATTGTCACTTACGATATCCATCGCGGAGAACCTCGGCACAAAGGCAAAGCGATCGGGACTGACAAGACCGGCGATTGCATCGATTGCGGACACTGCACGGCGGTTTGCCCTACCGGGATCGATATCCGAAACGGATTGCAAATGGAATGCATCCACTGCACTCAATGCATCGACGCTTGTGACGGGGTCATGGACAAGATCGGCAAACCCCTCGGGCTAATCCGCTACTCCAGCCAAGATGCATTGGCCGGCAAAAAGCACTCCTGGATCCGGGCAAGAACACTGATCTATCCTGCCTTGGCGCTGCTGGCAAGCTCCCTGTTCCTGGTGCTCCTTACCACCAAATTCGCATTCGACGCCAGGATCCTCTCGAGCCCTGGATCCCCCTACGCAGTGACCAACTCAAGGACCCTGCAAAACAACTTCCGCGTTCGTTTAAGAAACCGCTCAAACCAACAGGAAACGTACTCGATCGAAATCCTTTCCCCCTCGAGCGCTTCGGTCCAGTGGAGCGATGCGGCTCCCACCCTAACACCCAACGAAACCAAACTCGTTCCGATCATGGTCACCGCTCCGGTAGGGATCACCGCAGCCAACCACGGGCACATCAAGGCGGTCGTCAAAATCGCCGATGGATCGGGGCATTCCCGCGAAATCGATCTAACTCTTCTAGGTCCCGGTTAACCTTCGATGCTACAATAGGACGGGCCAAACGCCCCGGCTGGCACCACGCCTGCCATGATGCGATCCCTCCAACTCCGATCTGGAGAACCCTATGCTCGATATCCTCGGGAGCCCCCTTGATACCCACTGCGATCGTCGCCAACGCCGCCATTTTCTCAAAATCGGTGGGTTTGGACTCAGCGCCGTAGGCCTTGGCGGACTGTCGCTCCCCCAGATCCTTCATGCGCAGCAAACAGCACCTCGAGAACCCGGCAAGTCTCTAGGTCACAAGGCAGTCATCATGGTCTATCTCTCAGGTGGCCCATCCCACCAAGATATGTACGACCTGAAGATGGACGCACCGCTAGAGATTCGCGGGACCTTTCAGCCCATCAGCACCAACGTGCCAGGTATCCAAATCTGCGAGCACATGCCCAAACTGGCCAAGATCATGGACAAAGTCGCAATCATCCGATCCTTGCACGGTTGCCCAGACCAACACGCTTCGGACTTGTGCATGAGCGGATATCCCATGAGCGGCAACGGTCGCCAAGACAATCATCCATCGCTGGGCTCTGCAGTCTCGAAACTACAAGGTACCGTCGATCCTGCCGTCCCTCCCTTCGTGGGCCTGTCGATCAAAACCAAGCATGATCCCTACAGCAATCCCGGCTACCCAGGCTTCCTAGGTCCAGCCTATGCCCCTTTCCAGCCCGACGGCGAAGGGATGCAAAACATGCGACTCAGCGGCATCAGCCTCGATCGACTCGGGGACCGTCGCAGGCTCCTGCAAAGCCTAGATCAATTCCGAAACCAAGTCGACCTGAACGAAGGCTATCGGGCCGCCGATGCCATGACCCAAAAAGCCTTTGACGTTCTGACCTCAAGCCGACTGGTCGAAGCCCTCGATCTAGAGAGCGAGGAAGCATCCGTTCGTGATCGATATGGACGCGGCAGTCGCGACCCAGCGTTTGGCGAAGATGCCGGTCCACACTGGATGGATCAGTTCCTCATGGCCAGACGGTTGGTCGAAGCAGGAGTTCGATGCGTGACGTTGTCGTTTGGCAGCTGGGATCGACACCACTCCAATTTCGAACGGCTCCCAGTGCAACTTGCTAAATTCGATCAAGCCATCACCGCGTTGATCGAAGACCTTCACAACAGAGGACTCGACCAAGACGTCAGCGTGGTGGCTTGGGGCGAATTTGGTCGCACTCCAAAAATCAATAAAGATGGAGGTCGAGACCACTGGCCACAAGTCTCATGCTGCTTGCTCGCAGGAGGAGGAATGCGAACCGGTCAAGTCATCGGTTCAACCAACCGACTGGGCGAGGTCCCTCAGGATAGACCCGTCCACTATCAAGAAGTCTTTGCAACCCTATACCATCGGCTCGGGATCGATGTCAGCACCGCAACGATCCCAGACTTCACCGGACGACCTCAGTACTTAGTCGATCGACATCAACCGATCAAAGAACTGATTTAGCTATCCGATGAAATCACTTGCCCAGGCCAAGCTCTCTGCGTAGAGTGATTCGTCCAAAACGGACAAACTTGCAAGATGCAAATGCCAAGGTCGGCGGGGGCTCCAGTGGGGCCCTATCCATGCTCTGGTAACTCGAAGGGATTCTCGGTCGTTACTACCCCCATTGGCGTCACCTAGTGATCCGTGATGTCAAGCTCTATGGGTTGTGCAGATTGCAAGGTCAAAAAACTACAATCGTTTTTTGACCTTCGTAATTCGCGCTTTATACTCACGAGCCTGACATCCATGCACTTTCATCTTGTCTAGTTACCCAGATGCACAACTCCCTACGATCTTTGTTTCTCGCAGCCGGCTGCTGTCTTGCATGGATGTGCAGCAGCTTGGCTCTCGCCCAAAACACCCCTCCAGAAAATCCACCCGGATCTGAAAATTCCGCTCTCGACCCCGCACCCGAATCGCCCGTGGACAAAGCGTTGCGAGTCGGCAAGGCGCTCGAGCAACAGCGCCGCTGGCAAGAAGCTATCCAGCATTACGAAAAATCCCTCAAAGTCTTGCCTCTGAATAAACAGATCACCGAACGGATGCAAATCGCTCGCGTCCACCTGGACGTGACTCGCCGATATTGCGATCGCTCGTTTCTTGAAAGCGTGGAACGTTCCACGCTGGCACAATCCTTAGAAGTCTACCAAGATGTCGTTGCGAAGCTCGAAACCTACTACGTCGATTCGGTGGACTATCCCAAACTGGCACTTTATGGCACCGCATTCCTAGAAGTCGCACTGACCGAGAAAGACTTCTTGAGCAAGCACTTGTCCAAGACTCCGCCGGCAGCCGTCGAGAACTTTCGCCGAAATGTCCATCGTCTGGTTTTTGGTAAGCGAATTGCAAACTCGAGCGAACTTCGAAACCTTGTGCAACTGGTGGCTGCCCAAGCCAAAGAGCAGATCGGTTTGAACCCAACGGCCACCGTCTTTGAATTCATCAGTGGATCGGTCGGATTGCTCGACCCTTATTCCTCCATCCTGACCCCCGGTGAATACAAAGAGATCATGTCCCAGATCGAAGGGAATCTCATTGGACTGGGTGTCGAGCTGTGGGCCGAAGGAACCGAACTGAGGATCGTCGATGTGTTCAAGGGAAGTCCGGCAGCAGAAGCCGGTTTACTCCCTGGTCATTACATCCTCGATGTCGATGGACAAACGGTCCTGAGTATCGGTGCCAAGCGCGCTGCCGATATGCTGCGTGGACCCGAAGGAAGCCGAGTCAAACTGGTGATTTCTTCCGGCGGCGATCAAAGTGTAGCGATCGAAGTGCCACGCAAGAGGGTCGAAATCCCCAGCGTCTCGGTCGCCCAGATGCAAGATAGCCAAGTCGGCTATGTTCGTATCACCAACTTCCAAAAGACAACGGTCAACGAAGTGGCTCGAGCGATGTTCGATTTGAGTTCCAAAGGGATGAAGTCGCTAGTGATCGACTTGCGACGCAATCCAGGTGGATTGCTAGAGTCTGCAGTAGAGCTGGCCGATTACTTTCTAGATCGGGGCAACATCGTATCGACCCGAGGTCGAAACACTTCCGAGAACCGCATCTACACCGCACATGCCGCAGGGACTTGGGATATCCCCTTAGTCGTTTTAATCGATGGCGACAGCGCCAGTGCCAGCGAGATCTTTGCAGGTGCGATCCGAGACCATGATCGCGGAGTCGTCGTCGGGCAGATTTCCTATGGCAAAGGGAGTGTCCAAGGTGTTTTTCCAAGCGATCGAGGGATCGGAGGATTGCGACTGACGGTGAGTCGTTTTTACTCACCAAGCGGAACAGGGATCAGCCAGCGAGGAATCACCCCGCACGTGACGGTGCCCGAGGAGACTCCTGCCAACCCGTCGACCTTGGTGGCCCTCAAGCCACCCTCGGACACAGGCAGCTTGCCCATAGAGCCGATCCCTGTGGGAAGCGAAAACGGGACGAAACTAACAGCCCAGCGGCCTGTGTTGCAGCCAGCTTCCCAGCCTGGTCCCCAAGGCAAACCCGATCTGGTTCTGGACAAAGGACTGGAAATCGCAAGGCAAATCGTCAGGCAGGTCCCATCGGGCAAAGCGCGTTAGCCACGGCGATAGGCTCAATTAGCGGTAGCCGAAAGCCCCATGAATCATCACAATTGGGGCATGTATAGAAAATTTCTTCGCTCGAAAATTCACCGTGCCACGGTAACCCAAGCCGACTTGCATTACGAAGGGTCGCTCACCATTCCTCCGGACTTGATGCTCGCAGCGGGCATCGCACCCTTCGAGTCGGTTCACGTCTGGGACGTCACCCGCGGAACTCGATTGGAAACCTATGCCATCTTGGGTGAGCAAGGGTCCACCGACGTGTGCATCAATGGTGCGGCCGCCCACTTGGTGCGTCCGGGCGATGTGATCATCATCGCGACATTTGGCTTGGTCGCAGAGACCAACAACGACGTTCGTGTGCCTGAGCCCAAAGTGGTGTTTGTCGATGCCAACAATCGGATCACCCACACCGGGCGCGAGATACCCGGCCCACGGCGACGAGGGATCGGCCAGGCACCTGTGGATGACTGTTGTTAAGTGTCACGTTTGGACCAGGAGTAGCCGATGCTAAGTCGTGTGTTAGAGCCCGAAGTGATGAACGATCTGCAAGAAGCCATCGAGTACAACGACATGGACTTTTCGCAGGTCAATCGAGCGTTCGTCGACGACTTGATTGCATTTGCCAATCGAGATGGTGGATCGTTGGGTCCTGACGTCCTGGATTTGGGGACTGGAACGGCCAGGATCCCGGTCGAGTTGTGCACCCAAGTCCCATCGGTGCGAGTGATGGCTTCGGATGCATCGACCCAGATGCTTGAACTGGCTCGATACAACATCGAGATCCATCACATGTTAGACCGCATCCAGTTGCATCGTGGGGATGCCAAGAAGTTGGTCTTTGGTCGGGAATTTTTCGACGCAGTCATCAGCAATTCGCTGGTGCATCATCTGCCCGAGTGCGATGTTTTTTTTGCCGAAGCATTAAGGGTGCTGCGTCCGGGTGGAGTGCTATTTGTCAGGGACTTGTTTCGTCCGCAGACGCTCGATCAGATCGAGAGCTTAGTGGCCCTGCATGCAGGGAGCGAGAACCGGCATTCGCAGCAGTTGTTTCGGCAGAGTCTTCAAGCGGGTTGGACGATTGAGGAGTTGATGGAAATACTCAGCCCGCTTGGGATCGACGCATCGAGTTTGTCGATGACCAGCGATCGGCACTGGACCTTGGCATATCGAAAACCAATTGGAAGGTAGTCCTAGAGCGGTGGCTCAGAGCATGATCATGGAACAGCAGTACTTGGATCTCTTGCGTCACATCTTCGATCATGGGGATGCCAAATCGGACAGGACAGGGACTGGCACGCGCAGTATTTTCGGAGCGCAGATGCGGTTTGCGTTGCAGGATACATTTCCGTTGCTGACGACCAAGCGGATATCGTTTCGATTCATCGCTTATGAGTTGTTTTGGTTTTTGCGCGGTGAAACCAATATTCGGTATCTGCGGGACCACAAGGTGACGATATGGGATGAGTGGGCCGATCCTGATGGAGAGTTAGGCCCGGTGTATGGCAAGCAATGGCGGTCCTGGGAGTGTCCTGATGGTCGAGTGGTGGATCAGATAACCCAAGTGCAAGACTCGTTGCGTCGGGACCCCGATTCGCGCAGGCACATCGTCAGTGCATGGAACGTTGCGGACATCGACAAGATGAAGTTGCCGCCGTGCCACACGTTGTTTCAGTTTTATGTGTCGCAAGGGCGATTGAGTTGCCAGTTGTATCAGCGCAGTGCGGACATGTTTTTGGGGGTTCCTTACAACATCGCATCGTATGCGTTATTGACGATATTGCTGGCCAGGTCGACGGGGCTCCAGCCAGGTGAGTTTGTACATACGCTTGGAGACGCGCACATTTACGACAATCACATCCAGCAGTGCCAGGAGCAGTTGAGCAGGACGCCCAAGGGGTTTCCGAAGCTGCGGGTAACGACGCGGGAAAGTGTTTTGGACTACGGTTGGAAGGACTTGGAGCTTGAAGGTTACGATCCGCATCCGGGGATTCAGGGCGACGTTGCAGTCTAGACCTTGCAATGGAATTGGATTAGAATCTTCTGCGGATAACATAAAATTAGCGATCGCAAAGGATGGGTGGCAGAGCGGTTTAATGCACCGGTCTTGAAAACCGGAGTAGTCGTAAGGCTACCGTGGGTTCGAATCCCTCCCCATCCGCTTGGATGTCTAGCAATAACTGGTCTATCTCGCTTGTTGGCTGTCTTTCTCTGGCACCGAGCCAAACACCCCAACTGATTTCGGAGAAATCAGCGACTCTCAGAACCGCCGTCCATCGCGTCAACAAGGTCCGCAGTCAATCCCGTCAACGCCGTCAGTAAGGTCAATGCCGTCCAAAGCCTTTCCTTGCCGCCGCAGGCGGTCGGCTTTCCAAAAGATGGTGAAGAATAGCAACTGGATTAGTACCCATCAAACAGCCAACTGATTTCGGAGAAATCAGCGACTCTGGAACAGCCAGCATGATTTCGGAGAAATCAGCAACTCTGGCCTAATTCCTTGACGATCGGTCTTCGATGTACACGTCAACCTGCTGGCCTACGATCGCTCCTAACACCTGCGGACTGACCGCGTAAATTACTTGCATCACCCGTGCATCCACCCTTGCTCGCAACACATCGACCTGCATCTGCAACTCCATGAGCTTGGCCTCCTGCGCTCGCAACTCGGATTGGGCTACCCCAACATCAGCCAACGCACTTCGCGAGTCGAGTTGAAGCAACTCCTGGCCCTGCTGCACCGTAGCACCCGGCTCGACAATCCCAACACCACCGATAAACGCCGCACCAGACTCAGGACCCTTGCTCTGGGCCGATATGATCGATATAAGGGTCGTCTTGCCACACCCACTAGGACCCACCAAAAAAGTCGTCGCTCCGATCGGCACTTGCCAATCAATGCCCTGGAGCACCCGCTGCTTGACACTCCCAGTCCCAAAGTCTTTGACCACTCCAGTGCACTCGACGGCAATCTGACGGTTCATCGCGGCCTCCAATTTTTCTCTCAACCGCGAAACACAATGGCAGGATCGACAAAGAGCACCCGACGCATGGCCAAAAGCGCCGCCAATACAATGATCGCCGCAGCAATCGCACCAGAACCGGCGGCCACATACCAAGGTAAATAAAAGCCTTGAAACGTCGGACTCTTGCTCGCTGTTTCAAAAAACATCGTCGCTCCAAAAAGCCCCACACTGAAACCTACAAAACCGACCACCGCCGCTTGCAAAAACACCATGCCGATCAGACGCATGTTGCTGGTCCCGATCGCTTTCAATACCGCAAACTGGTTGAGATTCTCCAACACAAACAGATTGAACATCAACCCCACAACCGTTCCGATACTGATCGGAATCTCCGTATTCTGGACCACATACATGATCGCCTGGTATCGAAAGTCCTCGGCGCTCATGGCTTGCAATCCCGTCCTGGCCACAACACTCCTAGAGACCTCCTGGGGTGTGGCTCCCGGTGCACTCTTGGCCACAATAAAAGACATCTGATTGCGCCCGTTGTTGGTGTACTGCAAGGCCTGCGAATAACGGGTAAAGAAGGTGATCGACGAAGTGAACTTGGGTGAGTCCTTGACAATCGCTACGACCACCGCACGCCGGCTCGGGTGATAAGACCGATGAATATCCCCAGTTGCTGATTGATCAACAGGGTAGAAAACGCCACTCCTAGGATCAGACCCAAATACTTGGCTCGATCATGAAAGAGCATCTTTAACGCGATCGCGAACATTCTGGCCACCACGCATCGATTTCTTCGCCCAGATCTTCGACCAACTGCCTGTTGGTCGATGCCAAATTCCGCTCTTCGGTCGGATCGGCCTGCAGATCATAAAGCTCAACTACCCCATCTTTCTCGATGGCCGTGTTAGGAACAATCAGCTTCCATTTCCCTTGGATCGCCCATCGCCAACGAAGATTGTCTTTGGGGACATCCAAGTTGTTTGCATTGTGCGTAAAGCATTCTCCAAAAATGATTTTTCGCTGCGAAGTCGCTTGAACGTCGAGCAAATCGATGCCGGGAAGATCCTTGGGCGCATCGACTCCGATGGCCTTGAGTATCGTGGGCATCAAATCGATGCTGTGGGCAAAATCAGTGGACTGCTGTGCAGCGATCTTTCCCGGCCAGCGAACCAGGATCGGTGTCCGCACTCCGCCATCGTAAGGGGACTGCTTGGACTTGGGCGCATACCGAGGATTGGCAGGGTCCTGAATCCAACCATTGTCTGTGACGTACACGATCAGTGTGTTGTTTGTCGGATCCTTGGACTCGATGATCCGCATGAGCTCTCCGATGGTGTCGTCAAACCACTCGACGTTCGCCCAGTACTTGGCCACCGTTTCACTGGGAGCCAGCGGTCGGGTTCGCTCACGGTACTTGGCCGGTGCGTTGTGAGGATCATGAGGCAGCATCGGAGCGTACCAGATCATCCACGGCTTGTCCTGCTGAGTCGCCGTATCGATGAACTCTTCGATGGGCTTCATCGTCTTGCGGCCAATCTGCAGTCCGTCGTCACCATGCCGAGAGCCTTGCGTCATTCCGTGCGTAAACCCACCGTGCGAGTAATGGCCTTGCCAAAACTTGCCGGTTTGCAAAGTCAAGTAACCTTGCTCTTTGAGAACACCCGGAAGCGTCGGGACGGCCCGAAGATGTTGGTTCATCCGCTCGCGACCAGCTTTGAAAGCTTCGGACTCTTGAAAGTTCTTGCCGGCAAGCCCCGGGACTGCGGGTGGATCGTTGCTGGTGATCTTGTGCTGGTGCGGAAAGCGACCCGTAAGAATCGTCGCCAAACTCGGACAACACAGACTCGCAGGGACATACCCACGTCGAAAGGTCAAACTCTCGCGGGCAAGCTGATCCAGGTTGGGAGTCCTCAAGTGAGCATGTCCCATGAAACCGTAATCGGTCCAAGCTTGATCGTCCGAGACGATCAAAACGACATTGGGCCGCTTGCCAGCGGGCTCATTGCCAGCGGGTTGCCGGGTCTCTTGAGAATAAACCCGTTGGCTTAGCCGATCGGCTTGGAAGAGAGCCAGGAATCCGGCGAACAGTAGACTGAATCGAAACAATCTTCGCGGGATCGACTGGCTGATCATCAGACTTGCTTTCTCATGCAGCAGTTCTTGAACTTCTTGCCAGAACCGCAAGGGCACGGATCGTTGCGACCTGCCTTTTCGGTTCGGTTACGGATGGTCTTGGGTTCCGGTACAGACGCACCGGCTTGGTCGGCTGCCTTGAGGTCTTCGATCTTCTCCTGCGAAATGTACTGAGAGTCGTCGAAGGCGTCGTGACGGGCCATGGTTTCGACAAACGAGCTTTCAACCATGCCTTCTTCGATGGCTTCCATACGGAAAATCACATCGGTGATCTGCTCGCCAATCGAGAGCCACATCTGATCGAACAGACGCATCCCTTCTCGCTTGAACTCGACCTTGGGGTCCATCTGACCCATGCTGCGGAACCCGACGCTCGATCGCACGTGGTCCATGGCCAACAAGTGATCTTTCCAGCTTGAATCGAGCGTTTGCAGCAGAACGGTTCGTTCCATACGTCGGATTTCCGGATGGTAACGATCGTCAAAGGCTTGGCTCAGCTTGGTGTAGCATTCCTCGCGGTTGGACCCCAGGAGGTCTTCGGCGGTCCCCTTCCAGCCCAGTTCGCTTTGCATCCACTGAGCCAGCGAGTCGGCAGAGTTTTGGCCGGTGGCAAACTCGGAGATTTTCTTGGTGGTGTTCTTTCCGAAAATGCTTTCGAGCTTCGCATCGGCTGCATCCCAAACCGACTTGGAACGTATGGCTTGGGCCTTGCTGACCTCCATCAGGACATCGAAGGGGTGTTCTGGGTCGGCGCGAAGCTTGTCCAGCACGTTGGGATCTTGGAATCGAACCGCAGCCCACTGCGAAAGCGCTTCGCCGTCGACAGTGAAGGTGTTCGGACCAGTCTGGCTACGGAAGCGATGAAAACCTACCAAGACGGGGAACTGGATTTCGCGATCGAAATAAGCTTTCTCAGCCGATTCGAGCATGATCTTTTTGACGGTCTCGGGTTCAGCGCCCTTGAGTACAGCTGGATCGATGTCGATGCCGAATTTGTTTTTCATCCAGCCCGAGAGCATCTTGTTTCCGTATTCGGGGTCCAAGAATGAATCCCCCTCGCTCAGATCGATCCCATCGATGAACGTGTTGGCTTTGCCGATGAATTCTTCGTCCATGCGATCGCGGTCGATCTTCTTGAGCATGCTGACGGTGTAATTGGTGCTGAAGCGATTGTTGACCCACTTGACCATCGCTTCCCAGTTCCACTCCGACTGATCCTCTTCGCTTGGCAAATTCTCATCGATGGCATCGAGGATTTGGGATTCGGCGACCCGTTCGGCTTGGTCCTTGGCATAAAGGATCGCGGTTTGGGGTTCGATACCTCGGAAGTCTTTGGGGTCGAGCTGAACGCCCAGTCGAGGTCCGGCCCAACGCGAGTAAGATTCCGGACCGAACATTGGATCGGAGAATTGATCGACGTTCGCTTCGATTTGTTCACGCAGTTGGTGCATGACCAATTCGCGACAACTCTTCCCTTCAAGGACTTGCTGTCGATAGGTGTAGACCCGCTTGCGTTGATGGTCCATCACTTCATCGTATTCGAGCAAGTTCTTTCGAGCTTCGAAGTGGCGTTCTTCGACTTTCTTTTGGGCTCCGGAGATGCGTTTGGAAAGGAACGAGCTTTGGAGGGCTTCGCCATCTCCCATGCCCATTTTTTCCATCATATTGCGGACCCAGTCTCCGGCGAAAATTCGCATCAAGTCATCTTCGAGCGACAAGAAAAAGCGGCTGGAACCGGGGTCCCCTTGCCGTCCGCATCGACCTCGCAGCTGCAGGTCGATCCGCCGGGATTCGTGGCGTTCAGTGCCGATGACATACAGACCACCTAGGCCGCGAACGAATTCGCCCTCTTGCTCCATCTTTTCCGTTTCCTTGATCTGGGTGATCAAGTTTTCCCACTCGTCTTTGGGAATATCCAAACGGGTTTGGTATTTGTGTTGGAGCTGGGCCCAAGCCATCGTTTCGGGGTTGCCTCCCAAGATGATGTCGGTACCCCGACCGGCCATGTTGGTGGCGATCGTCACAGCATTGACGCGGCCAGCTTGGGCGATGATGTCCGCTTCACGCTTGTGGGCTTTGGCGTTGAGAACTTGATGCTTTACCCCTCGCTGCTCGAGCAAGTGCGAGAGCTTTTCGCTCTTCTCGATCGAAACGGTGCCGATCAAGATCGGACGACCGGCACGTTCGATGCGATCGATCTCGGACTTGGGGATCTCGATGACTTCTTTTGAGTCGGCTTTCTTCAACGCAATGCTCGAGTCGGTCTCGCGCATGATATTGCCGACGATCGATGGCTTTTTGCGATCATTAAACTCGATCGTATCATGCTTGTTGACCCGATCGATCTCTTCAGCGACGGCTTCGTATTTTTCTTTTTCGGTCAAGTAGATCGCATCGGGATACTCGATGCGTTGGAGGCGTCGGTTCGATGGGATTTCAACGACACCCAGCTTGTAGATTTTGCTGAACTCTTGGGCTTCGGTCATCGCCGTACCGGTCATCCCCGAGAGCTTCTTGTAGAGCTTAAAGAAGTTCTGTAGGGTGATCGTTGCGAGCGTTTGAGTCTCTTCTTTGATCTTCACTCCTTCTTTTGCTTCGACGGCTTGGTGGAGACCATCGGACCACTGGCGACCCTCCATGAGCCGTCCTGTAAACTCGTCGACGATGATGATTTCCCCTTCGCGATTGACGTAATTGACATCGCGGCGATAGAGCTGATGAGCCTTCAGCGCGTTGTCGATCAGGTGGGGCCATTCCATATTCCCGACGGTGTAGAAGCTTTCCACTCCAGCGAGACGTTCAGCTTCGCGAACCCCGGCGTCTGTCAAATTCACGGTGTGGTCTTTTTCGTTGACGATGAAGTGTTCATCGCGTTTCAAGCCTCGAGCGACACGGTCGGCTTCGGTGTACTTGGCCGAATCGCGCATGGCTGGCCCGGAGATGATCAAGGGAGTCCGGGCTTCGTCGATCAAGATGTTGTCGACTTCGTCGATGATCGCGTAATGCAGTGGGCCTTGGACCTGCTGCATGTAGCTTGGGAATCGATCATCGTTTCGGGCGGCCATCCGCATGTTGTCGCGGAGGTAATCGAAGCCTAGTTCGTTGTTGGTCGCATACGTGATATCGGCGGCGTAAGCTTTTTGGCGGCTGTCGTTATCCATACCGCTTTGGATGTTGCCGACGGTCAGTCCCAGCCCCATGTAAAGCGGTGCCATCCATTCCATATCCCGCCGCGCCAAGTAATCGTTGACCGTAACGACGTGGACCCCTTTGCCTTCGAGGGCGTTGAGGTAGGCCGGTAGAGTCGCCACAAGCGTCTTGCCTTCACCGGTGATCATTTCGGCGATGTTACCGCCGTTGAGAACCATACCGCCGATGAGCTGGACATCGTAGTGACGCATTTTCAGGAAACGCCGACCGCCTTCTCGACAGGCGGCAAAGGCTTCGACCAATACGTCTTCGATGCTTTGGCCGTCTTTGATGCGCTGTCGGAATCGGTCCGTTTGCTCGCGAAGTTCGGCGTCGGTCAGGGCCATCATCCGAGGCTCCAGCTCGCCGGCGCGACGGGCCAATTCGCCGTAACGCTTGAGCTGACGAGAGTTTGCGGATCCGAAAAGGACGGTCAAGCCACGGTCGAAACCAGTCAGAACCCCGTTGACAGCATTGGTGGTCCCTTCCCAGATTTTCTCGATAAATTCCATGTTTCAATAGCCGATTGGAAGAACGAACGAAGGTTCCGACGAGCGATAAGCCGTGTGGATTGTAAGCAATTTTCGGTTTTTTCCGAAGACCTAACTTGCCGAGGGTACCGATTCGCAGGTATTGCGTCAATTGAAGCCGGATTGAAGCTGGCCTCTGTGAGGTCCGGGCCGCTGAAGGCTCCCCCGGGGGCGTTGAGATTCCCGGGTAAATCCGCTCGGAGGGGGCAATTTGGCCTTTTGCCCTGCGGTAGAGCGCAAGCCGCCCTTACGTCCTTCGGCGGCGGATCAAGACCTGATTCTCTTTGACCTCGACGACTTCGATGGGCATGTCTTCGTCGATCCAACCTCCCTTGGAAACCACATCGACGACCACATCCCCGAGGATTGCTTTTCCATAAGGGTTGCAACGAGTCATCGTCGTACCGTAACGACCTTTGAGCGTTTGGCGATCTTCTTCGAGACGGTCCATGGCCACGACGAATTTATCTCCGATGGGATGCTCCAAGGCAAACCACCGAAACATAGGCAAGCGACCTAATTGCTTGTGGAGCAGCAATCCGGCACCGAACAAGCAGATCACACCCAAGCCCATTTGTCCGAGACCTTGGACTAGCTGATCGAACTGGTATCGATTCGTGGGGATGGTAAAGTTCTGGCCTGCTAGCAGTAGCCCTGCAGCGAGCATGATCAAACCTGCAATTCCAAAAATGCCAAAGCCAGGCAGGATAAAGATCTCGGCAAGCAGGCAAGCGATGCCTGCGAGAATCAAGAGAATCTCAAGCCACTCGATCGTTCCTTGGAACATGTTCATCCAAAAGAAGATCAGGAAGCAGACCAAAGCGATCAGTCCGGGGACACCCACTCCTGGGGTGCTAAGTTCTGCGCTTAGGCAGATCAATCCGACTAGGAAGCAAACGTAGGCCAGCCAGCGCTGCGATGCGAGCCATTCGATGGATTGTTCGATCCGGCTGGTTTGTTTTTCCATCGGCAATTCGGCGACACCAAAGTTCTGTGCCACACCGGCAAGATCGTTGGCGCGACCGGTGGCGATCCCCATGGTGATGGCTGGATCGGTCGCAATTCCGTTGCTGTAGTCGACGGCTTTGCCTTTGTTCCAAAGGGGTTTGGCAGGATCGTCCGAAATCCAGTTCGGAAGGGTCCTGAGTTGCCGGCCGTCTAAGGCTTGGAATTCCTGGATGGTTGCGTCGGGTTGGGTCAGGCCGACCAGATCCCCTGGTGCTCGATTGGCAAGTCGAGCGAGTTCCAGGAAGTTGTTTTTCCTTTGTTCGATCGCAGCAGAATTGATGCTGGCTTCGCCCCCTGTACCCAGGACTGCGTCGGGTGCCATGTAGATCGCATCGCCTGCAAGAGCGATCAAAGCGGCATCGCCACGGGCGTGCTGGCTGACAAAGACCACCACTTCGGCTTTATCGGCTGGGATCTCGGCGAGACGATAAGCCAGTCGGATCGAGTCATCGAGGTTACCCCCTGGGCTATCGAGTTCGATCAGGAGCAGATCTGCACCTTGGTTGTTGATCGCATCATCGATTGCGCGAATGCTGCGGTTGATCACGCGTCGATGCAGTACGCCTTTGAGTTTCAGATGAACCGGCTTGCGAGGAAGCGCAAAGGTAGGCTTTTCGAGAATGGGGCCTGTAAGTTTGAGAGCGGCTGCCAGGGCTTCCGCTTGTGGAACGGTTGCGGTGATCCATCGGCGCTGGCGGAGTTCCTGGCCATTGAACGTGGCCATTTGATTGGCAGGGACGAGTTGTCGCGGAGGCAATGCTCCGACGGGCTGTGGCTTAGACTCCAGTTCCGGAGCCGTGGTGTACTCGACGCCACCTCCTTCGAGAAAGTACTGCACCAGAGGCTGGCTTGGGTCCAACATGGATTTCACGAGTGCAGCTGGGAACATTCCGCGTCGTGCGGCGACGTCCAGATAAGCTTGTTGGAGCGTTGGATCGATCTGGATTTCATCGATGCCGGCTTTGCCGATTTCAGCATCGGGTTGCATGGCAAGTTCCTCACAAGCCAAGGCGACAAGAACGGCGTGACCTCGGAGATTCGAGGCGATGTATCCGATGCTCTTGATCCGGTTGCCTTTGGGGCCGCTGAGCCAACGCGAGATCGTGAGTGCTTTTTCGAACGAGCTTCCTTGGCCGATGCTCTTGGACTCACCGGGTGGGTCGGGAGCTTGCGCGGCCGGCTCTGCATTGGGGCCCGACGGGGGTCCAGCCTCAACGAATTCGAGGATAACGACGGGGCGCTGGTTGTCTTCGCTGCGCATCGAAACCGATTCCAACGAAGCTAGGATCCTGGTGTCGGCATCACCCACCAGGGGTAGAGGAACACGGATCCGAGTAGCCCCTTTCTGGGTAGCTGCAGGGGCAGGTGTTGGTGTGTCGACCTCTTGAGATCTCGCGGGTGGCAAATTCCAGAGGCAAGCGGCCAGAGCGATGATCAGCAGCCGTAGATTGGACACCAGGGGGCGAGACGTGCGAATTGGTTCAGACTTGCTCATGGCTTGCAACGAACGATCGAAAAAACACGGGGCATTCAAAACCCGGACGCTTTGGATTCTATTCGCTGGGCCCAGAAAATGCTTGCCGAAATTCGGAGCTAAGCTTTATTTGGGGACTTCGTGGACGAAAACCAGATTGTGGGTTTGGTTAAGCAGTCCTGTTCCGGTAACGAAAACGACACGATCACCGGCCGAGAGGACTCCGGTCGACTTTCCCCATTTGGTAACATCTGCGACGAGGTTTTCTGGGCTATCGAGATGAGGGACTTGGTGGGGCATGATACCCCAGAACAAACACATGCGACGCAAGGTGGCTTCCGAGTCGCTCACGCCTAAGGTCGGGATGTAGTTTCGTTGTTTGGCTTTGACCCAAGCGGTCCCGCCGGTTCGTGTGGCAACGACGACCAGTTTCGCTTGGATTGCTTCTGCGATATTGGCAGCGTTGTGGGTTACTGCCGAAGTGATGGGATGAACGTGGGTTGATTGTCGGGCCTTGGCATCCGAGGTGGTATTCTTGAGCATCGTTTCGGTGCTGAGCATGATTCGGTTCATGGTTTCGACGGCCACGACGGGGTACTGACCGATGGCGGTTTCGCCGCTGAGCATACAAGCATCCGCACCGTCGAGGATTGCGTTAGCCACATCGCTTGCTTCGGCGCGTGTTGGGCGACGGTTGTGGTGCATACTTTCGAGCATTTGGGTGGCGACGATCACCGGCTTCATCTTTTCCTTGCAGACTTGGATGATGCGTTTTTGGGCGACGGGAGTTTCTGCGACATCGATTTCCACTCCCAGATCACCTCGAGCGACCATCACTCCATCGGCGGCTTCGACGATCTCTTCGAGGCATTGGAGCGCTTCGCGTTTTTCGATCTTGGCGATAACCATTGCGTGCGCATCCATCGACGCTAGAAGATTCTTCAGCGAAGCGACATCTTGGGCCGTACGAGCGAAGGACAAGCTGATGAAGTCGATTTCGTTGCGGGCTGCCCAGAGGGCATTCTCGACATCTTCGGGTCGCATCGAGGAAACCGACAGAGACACACCTGGAAGATTGATCCCTTGTCTGGAGCGGATGGTGCCTCGGACGGTGACGGTGCATCGCAATCGGTCTTTGGATTTGTCGATCACATCGAGACTGATCGTTCCGTCGGCGAGCATCACACGATCACCGACGTTGACTTCATCGATCAGTTTCGAATAGTTGCTCGTCAGTTCATCGGAATTGGCAGAGCTTTCACCTCGGACAAAGGATAGTTCTTGGCCGACATCGACTTCCAAGGGGTCTTGGACAAGTTGACCCAAGCGAATTTTCGGGCCTGCAAGATCCAGCAGTACTGCGACGGGAAAGCCGGTTTTCAGGCGGACCGATTTGATTTTGTCGAGGATACGTTGGAAGTCCGATTGTTTGCCGTGGGCGGCATTGATACGAAAGACATCGACACCATTTTCAACAAGCTCGGTAAGGATGTTTTCATCTTCGCAGGCAGGTCCGACGGTTGCGACGATTTTGGTACGGGCTTCCCCAAGAGTATTTCTAGTCATACGACAGTCAGGTCCTTTGGCTTTCGATCTTGTAGCGCGCGTGGGTAGGATATCGGAAAGCCGGATATTCTAGCTCTGCGGATCGAAAAGTGCCACGCAAGGGCCTTTAGAGCATCGCTTGATCGAAAAACAAGGCGATTTCCCGAAGTGCATCTTGCGATTCAGGGCTCGGATAGGATCTCAAGTAATCGGCATGCGATTGAGCTTCATAGACATGGAGTTCGGATTTCACACCGGCGGTTCTGAGTTTCCGGTGGACTCGGACGGTATTGCTTAGAAGCAAGTCCCTTGTGCCCGAGATCAAGATCGTTGGTGGAAACCCCGACAGATCACCATAGACAGGGGAGAGAAAAGGATCCTTCATATCCTGACCGCAGGCGTAAAGTTTTAGCGACGCTTCGATGAAACCTTCATATCGACCAAGACCGTTGTCTAAGTCTTCGTTTGTGGAGTACGAATCACCGGTTTTGGTGATATCGCTTGCGGGAGTTCCTACGAAAAGTGCCGCGGGTAGGGGTGTTTTGAGTTCCTTGAGTTTAAGAACGGTTGCAAGCGTCAATCCGCCGCCTGCCGACGTCCCGAGCAAGGCCATTTTGTTGGGGGACTGGGATTTGATCAGTTCTTGCCAGACAGCCACGGAGTCTTCCAGAGCTGCTGGGAAGGGGTGGCTCGGAGGAACACGATAATCAACCGAAATCGCGGTTGTTTTGGTGGCATGTGCGACCAGCACTGCTTCTTGGGCAGCACCGATTCCGCGGCCTAAGACGTAAGCGCCACCGTGGAGGTGGACAAGCATACGATCTTGGTTAAGCGGGGGAACCTCTTTAGGTTCGACCCGATAGCAAGTCACACCGGCGATAACCAGTTCGGTAATTTTTGCGCCTAAGGCTTTTGCGGTCAATCGCGTACGATCGGACCTAGCGCTGTCGAGTTGGGTTTGGATAGCGCGCCAATTTTCATCGGTTTGGGGGATATCGATCGAGGGTAATGGTTGTGCGACGACTTCCGCAAGTTCAGGGCTGATGGTCGAGGGAACAGCAATTACTTTCGACGGAACGGACTTATGGGATGTCGGTTTCATGAGCGATGATCCTATGGCGTTGGGATTTGAGAGTGGGCGTTAGAGTTTAGTGTTGATTCTTTCGAAAACTCAGGGACTGTCCCCAGTAGCGACTCAGAAATGCTAGCTTTGAATCCTCGAGAACCCAGGGACTGTCCCCAGTAGCGACTCAAAAAATGCTAGCTTTGAATCCTCGAGAACCCAGGGACTGTCCCCGGTAGGGACCGTTTTGCACCCAGTGTGCTTCGACCCCTAACAATAATCTCCTCAAACGTCTGCTTCATACTCTGTACCCTCTGAGGATTCTCGCCCGCCAAATTGCGACTCTCCAGTCTGTCATCTCCCAAATGATACAACTCCCCCTCCTGCTGTGGCTTGACCGGCGGTATCCAATCGGCCTGATGCACTAGCTCCTGACACACACTCCCTGGACCAACTACTCCCGGCCACCGGACTATCATCGGTACGCGATGCACATCCATTGTCCGATGTAAATACAACCATCGTCTCGTCGCTTATCCCAGCAATGTCCAATGCACTAAGCACCTCTCCGACCGCCGCATCGGTCTCCATCACCAAATCTGCAAAATCACTCTGCAATCGGCAGCTTGCCTTTGGATGAAATCTACCGAACGCTTTACCAATGCAGGTAGAACCTCCTCTAACTGCCACCCTGCAAGCGCCGGCCCTTGCAGGCTCGCTTGGTTCTTCACTAACTTTGCTGATGGCAACAACTCCGTTGGGATCCCCACAGTTCGATTTCCATCGATAAAGCAGTAAGGCGGCCAATTCGGAACATCCGTACCAAAGTACTCATCGAAACCACGCTCCATCGGACCACCAGGAATCGCTTGATCAAAAACTTGCTTCCTGACCCTAACATGATCGTCGGTACACTCCGACTCGACTTGGCCTCCACCCCCTGCCTTACCTCCAAAACCCTGAAAGTATTTCTTCTGCTGCTGTGTGATCGGCCAATCATGCCCCAAATGCCACTTGCCAACACAAGCCGTCTTGTAACCTGATTGCTGGGCTAATTTGCCAATTGTAAGTCGATCTTGCTCCGTTCGGGGTTGTTGCATCGCACATCGCCATAACCCAAGTCATCGGCATAAAGTATGACAATATTGGGATTGGTATTCGCGTTCTTCCTTTTGTTACCCTGATTTGGAGCCCCTGGATTGCCTCCCCAAAGCGGTGGAACATTGCTCTGATTCCACTTATCCCAATCAGCTTGCAACTCTTTGACCTTATCAGGATTTTGAACCGAAAGGTCCTCGTCTTCATGGATATCTTTAGACAGATCATATAGCTTTGCGTCGGTCACCTGCGCTCGCGGTCCACCTCCGTTTGATGGTCCCTCCGCAGCTTTGTCGTAGCGAACCAATTTCCAAGACCCCTTGCGTATCGCCATCTGCTGACCGAACCGCCAATAAAGCGACTCGTGAGGAGCCGAAGTCTTCGTGCCAAGAACATAAGGAAGCAGATCGACTCCATCGAGATTCCACTCCGGCTTGATCGGAACTTGGCATGCAGCCAGCGCCGTTGCGTGCAAATCGAGCTGTATAACCGGCTTTGAATATACTCCGGGCTTGATCACACCCGGCCAAGCGACCACAAACGGGACCCTTACTCCCCCCTCAAGCGTCGTGCGTTTACTACCGCGCAGAGGGGCATTGTCTGACCCATTGACCGTGACCCCTTGCATCGTCGGTCCTCCATTGTCACTGATAAACATCACAAGCGTTCGTGAATCTTGCTCGGTGGACTTCAAAGCCTGCTGCACCCGCCCGATCGCGTCGTCCATCGCGGACATCATCGCTGCATACTTACGACGCTGTGGGTCTTGGATGGAATCGAATTTATCAAGCCGCTCCTGCGTTGCATGCATCGGTGTATGAACCGCATTAAACGCCAGATACAAAAACCAAGGTTGTGCGCGGTTCTCTTCGATGAAACGTACCGCCTGGCTGCCAAATGCGTCCGTAGCATACTCGATCGCTTTGACTGGCTCATCGCCACGAAGAAATCCATCGGCCTGGAAATAACTATGAGCTCCCCCTAGGAAACCAAAAAACTCCTGAAACCCCCGCCGCATGGGCCGTCGATCGGGAGTACTGCCTAAATGCCATTTGCCGACCAAACCAGTCCTGTATCCGACCTCCTGCAATCGATCCGCTAACGTCGTCTGACTAAGCGGCAACCCCTCAGCATTCCCCCCCGGATTAAACTCATGGCCAAATCGGGTTTGATAACGACCTGTCAACAACGCTGCTCGAGTCGGCGAACAGTAAGGTCCAGTAACGTACCCATCTGTAAATCGAACTCCACTTGCCGATAACGCATCCAGATTCGGGGTCGGAATATCTTTGCAACCATGAAACCCTACGTCGGCATACCCCATATCATCGCCGACTATGATCAGCACATTAGGTCGCGTTGCAGTCTGGTCCAAAGCAAACGTTTGCTTATCTAAACCACCTACCAACACGAAGTAAATCAGACCCAGAGCCATTCGCAAAGTATTCATCGATTTCAATCCTATCTTCAGCGGATTTTCTGATCTGGAAGCGACTCTTTGATGCCTTCGTCGATCGGCATAACATCGGTTTGCTCGTCAAGCCCTACCCCGGACATAACACGCTTGAGCTCCTGCTGCATCTGGACCAAAACTTCCGCATAACGCGGATCGTCAATCAAGTTCTTTGACTCAAGCGGATCCTCGGCAATATGGTACAACTCGGCTCGATGACGGTCCGGTCCCCGGTCTCCATGAGGCGAGCAACTGTACTTCCACCTATCAGTCCTCACGCATCGCACATTCGGGGTGTAAGGAAACTGCTTTTCGTAATTGTAGTGATACAAAAAGCTTGTTCGCCAGCCTTGAGTATCTCCCTGAACAAGTCTCTTCCATGACTTTCCATCAATATTGTCGATCGGATCACAACCGCAAAGCTCTAGAATCGAAGGTGCAAGATCGACCGTCAGCACCGACTGATCAATCACTCGCCCATGCTCTTTGGAAACCAGTCCCGGATACCGAACCAATTGCACGATCCGCATGCTCGGCTCATGCGCCGTACGCTTATCGACCATTCCATGCTCGCCATTGAGGATTCCGTTGTCGCTCATGTAGACGATCACGGTGCGATCAAGTTCTCCGCGTTCTTCAAGCAGCCGAAGCAACTCCCCTACGCTATCGTCGACCGAGAGAATCGTACCCCAGTAAGCCCTCGTCATCGCCTCGAAATCCCTAACCCCCTCTGGAGACTCATCAGGAAACTTCTTGCGCCAGTCAAACAGCGGTCCATAGATTCCATGCCAAGTACTCCGCCGTTTGCGAATCCACTCCGGTTTATCTGCCAACGACCTATCGCTCGAGGATTCCGGATAAGGGACCGATACTTGATCAAACGCCTTTTGATACTTGGGCTCTGGATAATAAAAGCTATGCGGAGCTTTGTGCCCGATCATCAAGCACCAAGGTTGATCGCCCCTAGGACGCTTGAGCCACTCCGCAGCCATTTGTGTGACTGCATGGGTGTAATAACCCGGTACCACCTTGCGCTCTTGACCATTTAAGTTGAATTCCGTGTCGAAATACTTACCTTGCCCCTTGTGCGTCACAAACCAATCAAACCCAGGTCGGGGCTCATCGTTGTCCTCACCCATGTGCCACTTGCCGATATAAGCCGTCTGGTAGCCAGAAGACTGCAACACCCGAGGAAAGCTTTTCAAATTCGTCGGGTACTCGGTAAAGTTGTTGGTCACTCCATGCTTGTGCGCATACAAACCGCTCAGAATGCTTGCACGGCTCGGTGAGCACAATGAAGTGGTGCAAAATGCATTGCGAAAATAGAGACCCTCGCGTCCGATCCGATCGATATTGGGAGTTTTTAGATGCTTGTGGCCGGCGATTCCCAAGGCATCCCAACGCTGATCGTCAGTAAGTATGAAAAGAACATTGGGCCGCTGCTGAAACTGCTTGATGGGATCATCAACTGCACGCGATTGAGTATGGCCGATCAGCCCCAACGCAACGACGCAGCAATAAAAAACCAGTTTCAACAGGTATGGATTCATGATGGTTGGATTTCGCGATTGCTTGATTTTAGGTTCATTCACAAGGAAGTGTGCATCCTAATACGCTCGTCTAACAAATCAACTCGGTGCACCAACACCGACACAGCGCATGCGTGATCTGCTAAAGCGATTGGAGATAAGCCATCAGATCTGCGACGTCTTGGATGCTCTTTCCATCGAGCAATCCTTTTGGCATCAAGGACTCGGTCGATACCCCCTTTTGCTTGATCAAGTCCGCGTTGATTCGCAGCACCTTCCCGTCGGCAGCTTGCAACGTCACACCATCGGACGCTTGGTAAATCACCAAACCGGTTAAAATCTCGTCGTCGACTGTAAGCACATGCATGCTACGGTAGCGATCGGAAACATCGCGACTGGGCTCATAGATCGAGCGGAGTAAGTCCAGAGTCGCAAATCGTTTCGAAACACCCACAAGGGCCGGTCCAAGCGCAGTTTGACCTCCGTGACACTGCGAGCATTTGGCTTGATAGAGGTCCTTACCCCGTTGCGACTGACCAGTTAGACCTTTGATTTGCTCGGCCATCGCCTCAAGATCGATTTGGGTGCCAGGCAACACCAACTCGGCATGCTGCTCTTGAGCAAGCTCCTTGCTGTAATAGCTTTCCCAATCCTTCCAATTCTCGGATTCAGGAGGCTGGGGCTTTTGCAACTGCTTGGCCGCGATTCTGGCTCGTTGCATCACAGCGCTTTTGGGAAGCCCTAGGTTGGAATTCAAGGAAGCCGATACCAACTTGGCCAACATCGGGAACTCACGTGCTGCTTGCATCTGGTTTGTATTGTCGGTGACTTTCTGCGAGATTGCCTCAAGGGCCCTCCATGCACTTACCCAACTGGATCGATCCGAGGATTCAAGCGTTTGTACAAATAAATCGTACTCAGACTCGACGGGTTGCTTGGCAAGCAACTCTAGCGATGCAGGTCTGAGTGCTTCGACCTGACAAGCCTTTCGGAGAGATTCTCTCAAACTCGGATCGATATCGCTTGCAACCGCGTACTTGATCACGGCAACATCCCAACGGTCTACGGGCAAGTTGACCAACTCTCTTTTCAATCGCTGCTTGATCAAATTCTGGATCTCTTCTGAGAATGCGTTGACCACGACAAGATCGTCTCCGGTCAAAGGTTGGCTCAGCGCCGCATAGGATGCACCAAGTCCAGAATCCTTTTTGGTCAAGGCACCGATAAGCTGCTTGAGTCGATTCGGCCATTGATTGTCGGTATACAATCCACGACCTTTGATCTTGCGAATGATCTGATTGAGCGCAGATGCCGTTTTGAGCGTTTGCTCCTCGGTCCGTTTGGCACTGCACTGAGCAAGGGAACAAAGAACATGGATATCGGAAGTTGGATGGCTATCGGTATCGATCTGCTCGAAAAGATATTCGACAGTCTTTGTATCGCTGGGTTCAAACATTCCGATCGTGCGAATCGCTTCGGCTTGCAATGCGACTTGGCCACTCTTTTGAGCTTGCTGAGCAAAGTAGAGCGCCCAATTAGCCCAGCTATTACGCACCGGCTGAGTCATTTTAGAGGCATGCACAGCACGCACTCCATCGAGCGCATCGGCAGGTACGTCTGATTGCAAGGGCAACAAGCCCCGACGATCACCAAGAGCCGCCTGCATCGTATGCAAACACTCCATTTGATCTCGACTGGTCATGCTGGCTCGGTTGGCAGTAAGCCACGCTCCGAGCGTTTCCAATGTCGCAACGTCCAATCCGTTTTTCGGAGCACCAAAGAAGAGCTTGGATGCTGACAGATCGAGTTTGTTACCGAGCTCTTTGCTCGAAAACGGTTGGCTAGTCCGATTCAGTGCCCAAAGCCACGCCCGCCGAAGGTTGTTGCCCGAGAGATCGTCGGGCACCGGAAATCGGGACCAAGAAGCCATCGGCCAGCGCCTCAGTCCGATAGCTTCAAGCCGATTTCTCAGTTCCGCATTTCCAAAAACCGGATCCCATGTGGTCGATTCGTTGGGGATTTCTGTCGCTGTGGGGACGGGGACAGACCCAGTATCTCGGGCGAGTTTCTGTTGGTCCGTTGGGCTGATATTCCCATGCCCGATGAGCCACCATGCTCCGCTTCGGGATGCTGCCGAATCCGATCGGACCGCTTTCAAAAGCCGATCCACCGAAGGTGTCACGCCAAGACGTGCAAGCATCTGTGAGGCGCGTTGCTTGAAATACGCGATCCTATTCGCAGTTAGCCCCGTCGATTCTGAATCGATCATCAAGTCGCCGCAGATGAGCTTGTTTAACGCTTCGATCGATTCAGGTGTGACCAACGGCTTCCAACGACTCTCCGACCAAGACTCCCAAGGACAAGGAGCATCCAGGAGCCCAGCAAGCGATTCTGCAGCAGGTATTTTCGAGAAGGGGGAATCGATAGCTTGAACCGATTTGCTTAAGGTCGCTTCGATGCGATAGATCGCTCCAGTGGTACCTCGCCCTCCGACGCTGACCAATAGACTGCCATCAGGAGCCACGCAGATGTCTGTCGGTGCAAACCCAATACTGCCCGAAGGCTGCATGAAGATCTCCGATGGGATCTTGTTCGGAGTTTGCTGTTCAACAGGCAGATTGCCCGAAGGGTACACGGCCAACACACGTCCAAACGTCCAATCCAATACAAAGACCGCTCCTTGGTACTTGGCCGGAAAGCCGACGTGTTGGTACACAGCCACACCCGTCGGAGAACCTCGACCGAGCCTTGCCAAGGTCGTCGGCATCGTCACCCGGTAATCATCATCTTTCCAAGCCGACCCGCACCAGCCTGCATCAGAACCTGGACCCAGCGCCAGAACCCTCGTGGGTCGATACCACGGCAGCGAGGCTTCACGTTCGTCATCCGAGTCGTAAGTGACCGGTTGACCATCGGGGAGAAAGTCGAAGTCATAGCAGTTACGAAGTCCGTGGGCCCATACTCCTCGTTTGGAAAAGTCAGGGCTGATGCGCCAAAGTGTACCGGCTCGAGGACGCTGGCCAACACTAGACGATACGGGTGCCTGAGGATCGGAATTGATTTTCGAAATCGATCCTGCATAGTTACCGACCATCAAATACCAGTGGCCATCGGGACCTCGGCGAATGGCGTGCGAGTCATGTTCGCCACCGGTAGGAAGCTCAAGGATGCGCGTCGGCGGGGCATCCGCAACCGAGTCGCCATTGTTGTCCTGGGACTTCCAAAGTCCACCGTCGGAGACGTGATACAGAGTGTTCTTCTCGACCCACAACCCTTGAGCACCTGCCTTGATCGACTTGGTCCAGTCCACCGCTCGATCGTAAACTCCGTCGGAGTTCTCGTCCAAGAGCGTGCGCAGATACCCTGGTCCGGAAATCACCGGGCGGCCTTGGCTATCAAGGGTCATGCAAAAGCAGTCATGGGCCAGCGTATCGTCAGCGGCCCTTGTTACGCGAAAGCCGTCGGGCAAAGCAAAGGGCAGATCGTTCGAATCGCCACTTTGGGCCAAGGCGTAGCCAGAGGCCCAAAGAGTTATCCACAAACCGACAGGAATCGACAGCGATTTGACCGATTTAAACAGTGTTTTGACAACCTGATGACAGTTTTTCCACAAAGGTATCAACAAATCGATGGCGCAAAAGTTCATGATGGTGGTCGTCGGATGGAGTTAGATCAGAAGGATCCAAGATCGAGTGTTTATCCTATACGATTTAAATCCAGTCGTAGAAGCAGACAGGTCCAAGTTCATTAAAAAATCTCGAAAGCGGGTCCTGGTTCCTGGGCGACTTGGTATCGGCGAGCCTCGGCTGGGCTTATATTAAGGAGCGTGGTTTTCCTCATCCTCTCGCCAGATATGCTCAGAATTATGCTTCGCACGTTTTCGCTCCTGCTATGGATCCCCATCTTGATTGCCAATCTGGGGGTGACTCAAGCTCAATTCACGACCGCCCAGCAATCGGACCGAATCGACGTGTTGCGGGATGGAAAACTGGTAACCAGCTACTTGTTTAACTCGGGGACCAAACCGGTGCTTTGGCCGATTCATGGCCCCGACGGTCACAAAATGACCCGTTCGTATCCCATGGATGCTACTGCACCCAACGAAGCCCAAGACCATCCTCACCACCGCGGCCTGTGGATGACCTTTGGCGAAGTCGACAACAACGACTGGTGGGCCGAAGGCAAAGGCAAAGGGAATGTCGTTCACCAAAAAATCGTGGCCTGCGATAGCCAAGGGCCAGCGGTAAGCTGGACCGTCGAGCATCAATGGCGGCTACCTGCCGATGGCAACTCCGCTGGCAAAGCCTTGCTCAATGAAACCGCTCGTTACAGCGTCGGTGGAAACGCCGACAAGACGATCATCGACTGCGAGACGATTTGGCGAAGCGCTGACCCGACGGCCAAAGTTCACTTTGGAGACACCAAAGAAGGTATGTTCGCGATCCGGGTCCCTGAGACCATGCGGGGAGATAAGCCCGGAGGCCAGATCCTCAACAGCCAAGGAGACAAGCAAGGAGACGCTTGGGGAAAAACAGCCAAGTGGGTCGATTATTCAGGACCGGTTCCTAACGGAAACGACAAGCTCTACGGGATCGCCATCTTGGTGCACCCTAAGAGTTTTCATGCCGATGGTCTGTGGCATGTTCGGACGTATGGGCTCTTTGCCCATAACGCCTTTGGCATCAAAGACTTTTTAGGCAATCGCACGAAAACCAAATCTGCAGAGTTGGACCTTCCCTACCCTGCTGGCGGCTATGAACTGGCACCCGGAGAGTCGCTGCACTTCATGTACCGAGTTGTATTTCACAAAGAGCGATGGGACATCAAGACCGGCGATGAACACTCGAGCGAATTTTCGCAACAACCGATGATGCTCAAATAGCGCGGTTGTGTCAGGTTGCCGACGGCATGGATCTTAATGAGGGCAATGCTGGTGTTGACAGCGGACCTCGTTGAGGAAAAGGACCTGATTGGTATGCGTCCAATACCGCGTCGATAAGTTCCGAAGTGCTTTCGGCCCAAGTCGTCGGGACGAATCGTTCTGCGTTGAGATTCGAAGCAAGGGTGTGAGCAAATGTCCTGGAATCGACCGATCGGATAGCCCGCTCCCAGTTTTCGATGCGTTGAGCAAGATCTTGCGGATCATGCAGCGCAAAGTACTCGCAATGCTCACCACCTACCTCACGATGGATGGGTGTGTCTGACGCGAAGGTCTTTCGTCCATGCCAAATGGATTCGACGATCGGTAACCCAAAGCCTTCGACGATCGAAGGGAGCAAGACAGCCGAGCAACGCTCGTAGGCGTGATGCAGTTCGATGTCCGATAGGTCATGAAAGACCCATAGACCTCGATGGAGTTTGGGGTGAGAATCGATGCGTTTCATCAAGTCCGCGCACATTGAACCTCGTCGGCCGGCAAAGCATAGATTCAAGTCGGGATATTTCTTCCAAAGCAAGTCGAATGCGTCGAGGGCTTGCTGATGATTCTTTCGAGGATCAAAGCTTGCGACCATGAAGTAAGGTGTTTTCTTACTCGCAGGATCGAAAAGGGATTCCACGATGGGACGCACGGTGTGAGCCTGCAGCGTTTGGTTGGGGATGGCAAGCTCTGCGCCCAGGACAAAGGAACGCACATCGTTGCACAGGCCACGCGGGTCGGGCTGTGAGTCGATGTTCTTTTTCACATCGTCACGGACGCTTTTCGAGATCGCGATGATCGCGTCGGAGTGCCGAAGCACTTGATCCAGGTAGCTCTGAAATTTGAGACTTCTTTTGGCACCGACATACTCAGGGTGCGTCAATGGGATCAGATCGTAGACCACGGTGGCCACAAAAGCCCCGGCTTTGCGGTGAGCTTCGACAGTTTTCCAGATACCTCGCCGAGTCCAGTAGGCATCGGGTAAGATCAGGATTTGGTTTGGGCCAGGCGCGATGGTCTTGTCTTTGAGGACACTTCCCAGGAGGGTCGACCATCGGACCAGATGATGGGGTAGTTTGTAGATCCCAAGATGGCTTGGCTGAGGCTGCATCCATTTGCGAATTTTTGCAGAACCAGATAGCTTGGCGATCGAATTGGGGATCGCTTGGACCCAGCCTGGAACGAACTGCCCGGCATTTCTTTCCCAGTCGGCCAGGAACTGCAAGCGGTTTTCCAAGGAGTGATCGATCTGCAAAAATCGGCCTTGGAAATGGGTAGCCATTGCGGGCGAATCCAATCCGCGGCGCAAGAGGACTTCGGGCAAGTTCCGGCACAGATTGCGAACGACCCGTTCGATGCCGGTATTTTTACCGGATCCATAGGTGTGAGAGGCATCGATGATGATGTTAGGTCGTTTCATGCCTTAGGGTTTTACCCAAAGGGACGAATTGGGTGCAAGTCCGGGTTACCTGGTCTACCTAAGCTTTCCAGATCCAAGATGCTAGCAAATCAATCGCAGTTTTTGGTAGCAAAATCGGTTGGAAATTCCCAGGGCCTGCAAGTCCGAGGCGTTTCGATTGGTTTTACTGTTGTGGTTTTTCCAGTTCGGCTCGACCGAGGCTACGGGCGGGCATGCAGACGGTCACTTGAATCTCTTTTGGGAAGCTGACGGCGTTGGCAAGCCAGTTAACGAAGTGCTGGGTATGTTCATCGGTGCAGAGATTTTCGTCTTGGATAAAGACGGCGATAACTGGGGGATCTGCATCCATCACGCATTCGACTTTTGCGACGGGCCAATAGGCTTCCTCGTTGGGGGTTTGGCCTGCTTGTTCAGCTGCTTCAAAAACGTTTGTCTCGATGGCTTCGATTTGAAGTTCGTAGCTTTCGAAGTCGACGGTTGAGCGAGCGATGCGGTTGTGACGTATCTGAGGTTGAGCGATTTCTTTGGGGTCGAAGCGACAGAGGACTTCGACCTCCATGAGTTGAACTTGGAGGTTTGCATCGAGAATGCCGGCGATATTGAGCACGGTTGGTTCCCAATCCAGGTCATCGAGGGACTCGGCAGGGTCGAGGAACACGAGGGTTCCTGCATAGGATTGTTGCGAGATTTGATGGGCAAAGAAGAAGGCGAACGGGTCGCTTTGTCCTTCGTAGATAAGGACCGCTTGGAGTCCGGTGCTCGATTGGTTCTTGATGACCAGTTCGAAATCTTCGCCATCCATCGTCATGCTCGCCTGATAGTTCCTGTGTTCCTCGATTCGGTCGGCAAGAGTATGGCCTTGAAGGTCTCAAAATACAAGCCACCAGGGCTACGTCCGCCGACGGCGGACGCTGGGTTTTTGACGGCATTGACCCTAGTGACGGCATTGACGGGATTGACTGCGGACGTTGTTGACGAGATTGACCTCATTGATTGGGAGACCTGATTGGCGAGTTGCTTGTCGGCCCTCGCCGCCAACAACGTCATCCTGGTCAATCCTGTCCGCTGTCAACACCGTCAAT
>Ga0172376_10000307_pt1 | contig 63129 bp, 45 predicted proteins | sample Lak35m_FD_121114 | JGI IMG/M metagenome (GOLD analysis project Ga0172376, IMG submission 121114) | Freshwater microbial communities from Kabuno Bay, South-Kivu, Congo - kab_092012_35m | ecosystem: Environmental > Aquatic > Freshwater > Lake | place: Democratic Republic of the Congo: South-Kivu... | reverse complement strand
TTCACATAGACGCGGCATGACCCACACAAACCCAAGCCTGGGCAATGCAGAACCTTATGCACGCCTTTGTAAACCTCGACGCCCGCCTTTTGAGCCTCTCGACGAAGGTTTGAACCGGCAGGCACCTCGACGGTCTTTTTCTCTTTAACGAATGTGATTTTTGGCATGAAAGCAAACCCGAAGTCGAAATCAGAGATGTAGGATGGGGCAAACGAGGCGGGACTATAGGCCGCGATTTTGATTCATTCCAGATTCGCATTAAGGACGTTTTGGAGCATCCCAAGAACGCCGCAACTCTCGCTCGCAGCCTCATCATCATCAGATGGATGAATGGTCTTCCGTTGGTCGGACCCAATTCGGTTGTTTAAGCAAATCAACTCCCGTTCTACGCCCCTCTAACGCTTCCAGCACCAACTCACCGGCAGATGATGCACGTCGTCCAAGGGAAACAGCGGACGGTTCACATGTTCGAACTTCAGCGACTTCCAATGCGGTGCGGCGCAGCCCGGGCAGTCTGCTAACAAGATCTCCGCCGCGAACGGGCCATAATCTGCGCGGAATCCAGCCGGCGACTTGGCGACCACAATCTTGAACAGCTTCGGGTCGAGTCCAGCGGACTGATAAAGCTTCGGCGAACTGCCAGGGCCGCTTCTCTCGCACAGCAAGATCGTGACGTCTTTGGACCTGACGAGTGCCCCGCGTCCCATATCAATCGGCAAGTTGTTGCAAATGTGACCGCTTAACACCCACTTCACATCAAACAACTTCGTGACTCGTCCTTGCACACGTAACGGCGGCGAGTACTCCGACAATTTGCCACCAACATACGCATCAAACGGTCGGTCAAGCCCCACCGCGTAGGCTTCAGCAACAGCATCGGGATCGACCATGAAGGTCAATGCACCATTCGGAATCGACTGGTTGAGAAACTCTTTCAGCAAAACCGTCGAGTCGCCCGGAGCCCCACTATTGGTCGCATCGGCTCCGTCACCGACAACAACTGGCTTGCCTCCCACTAACAGCGCTTGTTTCACGATATTGGCCGGGGCTACGCGCTCGACGCGTTCCATTTCGTGCCGCAATGTCCAGGCATCTTCAGCGAGCGTATCCAGCAGCTCGCTGTAGCGTTCCGTGTCGCCCTTTGTGGTCAGCGTGAAAGTCCAACCCAAATCCGGGCAGTCGAACCACGGCATAGCCATATAAAGCCCGGCGGTAAGTACGTCTTTCTCACGCTCCAATTGCTTCAGTCGGGTATAGAGTCCCGAAGGTAAACCGGTGAAGGTGTTGTGGCTTTCAGCGGCAGTAATCATCGGCAACTTGCGCACAAAGGTCTTCGGCTTTTGCTTCGATTCGAGTTGCCACAGCATCGCCTTCGCGGCTCGCGCGCCGGTCTCGACGCCGTCGATATGCGGGCACGCGTGATAGCCAGCCAAGGCGTCTGAGTTGTCAATCATGCGTTTGGTGATGTTGGCATGCAGATCAAGCGAACCAACGATTGGAACCTTCGGACCGACATGCTTGCGGACCAGTTCCAGCAGCGCGCCCGTGACATCAGGTTCATCCTGTGCGCACACAGCACCATGCAACGTGAGATAGACGGCATCAACGGCGCCTGCGGCATTCAACTGAGACACGAACGAGTCTTTGATTTTCTTCCAAGCGGCTTTGTCAATGGGCCCCCAAGGCCAACATGCAAATCGCGACAGCCCCACGTACTCGGCTTTCGGTTGAGCCTTTTTGAACTCGGCTAAAAACCCAGAGAGTTCGCCGGTCGCTCCGAATCGGCCCACGACATCAGCACCTTCAGCGATGCCCATCGCTTCGAAGTCGCTCCAACTGGTCGCATTGCGGTTGAAGGTGTTGGTCTCTTGCCAGAGTTGCCCTACAGCGATGCGCATTGAAGAAGTCTCCTGTTGAAAGCTTGTCGTCGGAGTCGCTGCTCATGCCCAGTTGGTGCGTGCGTCAAGCCATACCATGCCGGGCGGGCGGTATATCGCGAGGTGCTTATCGCGGCGAGTCTCGCTCTGCAGGCCACACAGCATCAGCGCCACAGCCCATTCAGATCACTTCGCCGCAGAGTCGTCGGTCCTGGGCTTCTCGTACTTGGCCTTAAGAACCTCAAACACCGCGGGCAAAACAGACACAAAGATGATGCCCAACATCACGAGCGTGAAATTCTTCTTCACGATCTCGACCCCGCCGAACCAATACCCGCCCCACAAAAAGAGAGTCACCCAAATCACGCCACCGACAACGTTGTAGATCGCAAACTGCCGGTAACTCATCTGACCAACTCCGGCGATAAACGGCGCGAATGTTCGCACGATCGGTACGAACCGCGCTAGTACGATCGTGCGATTGCCATACTTCTCATAGAAGCGATGCGTGCGTTCGAGATACTCGCGCCGCAAGAAACGACCGCCTTCGTTGTGAAACACTTTCGGGCCAAGTCGACAGCCAATCGCATAGTTCACGGCATCTCCCAAAATTGCCGCGATGGTCAGTAGCGCCCACATCAAATACACGTCGAACGAGCCTCGCGCGGCGAATGTGCCGATGGCGAACAGCAGCGAGTCTCCCGGCAGAAACGGTGTGACCACCAAACCTGTTTCGCAGAACACAACCAGCACCAGCAAGCCGACGGTCCAATTTCCGAACTGTTTGATGATCTCTTCGAGATGTCGGTCGAGATGCAAAAAGAGATCAACCGCTTGCTTCAGCAATTCCATCGTGTGTCGTCCCTGACAGTCATTGTGAACGATCGCCTGCCTGACTTCGGCTCGCTCGGTGGAGACGCTAACGGTTTCATTCTCGGACGAGAAAGCCCTCTTCCAGCACCGCTGTTTCCGCCATCTCCTTCACGTAAGACACCAGAGAACTGGTCTCCAAAGTGAGCAGCGACTCGCACGATTCTCTTCTGAATCAAGTTTGTTGCCTGCCCAACCGCAGGCTATTCATCACGACTGAGATACTGCTGGCAGACATCGCGGCGGCGGCAAACATCGGTGGCAGCATGACACCCAGCCAAGACGAAAAAACGCCCGCTGCCAGCGGAATGCCAATCACATTGTAGATCAGCGCGAAAAACAGGTTCTGGCGAATGGTTCTCATCGTGCGCCGCGCAAGTTCGATGGCTTCCACTAACCCCCGCAGGTCACCGCCGACCAGTGTGATGTCCGCTGTTTGCATGGCGATGTCCGTCCCGCTGCTCATCGCGATGCCCACGTCTGCAGTTGCTAACGCGGGAGCATCGTTGACGCCGTCACCGACCATCGCCACGAGTTTCTGGAGGGCCAGAGGTTCATCCGGTCGTCGCACTCCTGTTGCCTCGAACTGGCTGACATCAACCTCGCGTAAGGTTTGCAGGCTCTGAATGGCAGCCGCCTTCTGATGCGGCAAGACCTCAGCCACGACATGCTCAATGCTCACTTCCTGGGCAATTGCAGCAGCCACTGACTGCCGATCCCCCGAAAGCATCACGACTTTCAGTCCGAGTCTCTGGAGCGCTGCAATGGCCTCTCGCGCCGTAGGCTTGCAACGGTCGGCCAGCAAAATCACGCCCAGAGGGATTTGATCCGCAGCGACGAACACAGGAGTCGCGTGATCATTCAGAACCACGGACGGACAATCGCAACCGTGCTGCTTCAAAAACTCACGCGTCCCGACCACCACACGGCGTCCCTCGACGAGTGCCAACGCTCCACAACCAGGCTGCGATTCGAAGTCGCTCGCGGCCTTGAGTGTGGTACTCGCCGCGACGATCGCGCGGGCCAGCGGATGTTCTGAGTAACGCTCCACAGCCGCAGCCAGCGAGAGCAAGTCGGCTGCATTACTGCCTGCAAATGGCGTCACTTCAATGACTGTCGGTTTGCCGAGCGTGATCGTGCCGGTCTTGTCGAGTACGACCACTTGCACGTTCGCGAGCGTTTCCAATGCGGCACCCGATCGAATCAAGATGTGTCGCTCCGCTGCACGACCGACAGCCACCATGATGGCCGTCGGAGTCGCCAGCCCCAACGCACACGGGCATGCGATCACGAGCACGGAGATCGTCGCCAACAAACCTTCACGCCACGTCGCGGCGAGCATCCATCCGCCGAGTGTCACAACCGCGACCACTAGCAAGATTGGGACAAAGACGGCACTCACTTGATCGGCCAAACGAGCGATCGGGGCTTTCGATGTTTGAGCTTCTCGCACCAGATCAACGATCTGACGCAAGAGCGTCGCATCTCCGACTCGTTCGGCGCGCAACACCAAACTGCCGGACAAGTTGGTCGTCGCACCAATGACTCGATCACCAATGCCTTTCGGCACAGGAACGGACTCACCCGTCATCGTCGCTTCGTCAATATCGCTGCGTCCGTCGGCAATGATGCCATCCACCGGAATGCGCTCACCAGGCCTGACGCGAATCAGATCACCGACACGTACATCATCCACAGGGATTTCGACTTCATCGGTATCAATGCCAGCGGGCAAGACATCCACTGCACTCGCTGTGACCGCATGATTGGTCGAATGCGATGACGGGTGTGCGATCGGAGCAGCGCAACCAAGGTCTGTGAGATCGAACAAGAAAGGTTCAGCCTTCGGACGAACACGGACCACGCGGGCCGTCTGCGGTTGCAAGTCGAGCAGCGCGTCGATCGCACCCGAAGTATGTCGGCGGGCTCGCTCTTCAAGTTGCCGGCCCAGCAGCACAAACACGGTGATCATCGCGGCCGGCTCGAAGTAAATCGGCGGGGACTCCGGCCACCATTCTTGGGGCGTTAGTGTCGCGACCAAACTCACGACGTAAGCCGTTCCCGTGCCGATGGCGACAAGCGTATTCATGTCCGCCATGCCGTGTTTAGCCGCCGTGAACGCCGCACTAAAGAAGCCACGACCGCCCCACACGACGATCGGCGTCGTCAGCGCGAGCAATACCATATTGAGCCCCTCGAAGTGCCAATGCGCCATGCTGATGACGAACACTGCTGCCGCGAACGGCGCGAGGACAGCAAACTCCAACCACGGCCGAGCGACCGCTTGCGGAGTCGATGTTTGGTGGTGGGCTGCGATCTCAGCGAACTGAAAACCAAGTTGCTCGATCGCCTGACGAAACTGACGAGCCGAGTCATCCTGCGGCGCGTGCTTCACGCGGACTTCGTGAGTCGCCAAGTTCACGCCCACGTCAACCACTCCGGGGAGGGCGCGTACTGCGGCCTCAACACGTCCGACGCAGCCTGCGCAATGCATTCCGTGTGCAAGAAACTTACTGACCTCGGTCGCTGGTAGAGATGCGACCGGAGTGCGTGAGTCGATCATCCTCGTGCCTCATCGAGTGAGCTCATCCCAGACAGATCCAACTTCAGGGGTCTCTGATTCGAGCCCCACCAGTCGGAAGCATATCGGACGATCAGTCATTGCTACCGAGAGACAGCACAGCATGCGTGACTCATCAAACGCGATCATGTCGCCGTGGCACAGTGAGGCATCACATCACGCGGGCTTCGACAGCGACCGATCAAACGCGGTCGCCCAATCAATCGCTGGCTGCCAGCCCAAGACTTGCTTGGCTTTCTGGTTTGAATACAGCAGCGGCTTCCACATCGCTTGCACACGATGTCGTGTTAACACGGCTGGGATCTGCTCTCGAGACCAGTGGCTGTACCACTCGTTGAACCGTGCGAGCAGCGCGATGGCAAACTGCGGCACCCCGATCACGCGCAGCTTGCGGCCGGCTCGGCGATAGCGCCGCAACACATCGTGGCCGGTCGGTAAGTTGTCATCGACAACATTGATAATCTGCCCAGCCGCCTGCGCTACCAACCCCGCTTTGACGACGGCTGCGGCGCAGTTCTCCACGTAGGTCAACGGCACGCGCTGACGACCACCCATGCGCCACATGATCCCGCCGAGTTGCAACCCAATGCGATGGCTCAGCACGCCGCGTTCATCACCAAAAATCACTCCGGGACGCACGATAACCAGCGGCAACTCATACTTACGACTGATGGTGTGCGCGATCTCCTCTTGGACCACTTTGCTATAAGTGTAGACGTCGCGGGCCTGAGGAGCAGCGTCGATCGGGCACGACTCATCGAGCACCGCGTGTCTCGGCAAAGTTTGCGAGCCATAGACGCCCAGCGAACTAATCAGCACGAAGCGCCCCACACGAGCCTCCGCCGCCGCCGTCATCAACGATCGAGTTGGCACGACCGTATTGAGAAACATGCTGCTCGCGCAACCATTGAGCGCAGCCGCGACGTGATAGACCACTTGGCAATCTTGAACGACTTCTTTGAGTCCGGTTGGCTTAGAAAGATCACCTTCGACGGCTTCGATGCGATGCCAGTTGTCGTCGCCCACCAACTCGCGCAGTTCTGCGAGCTTACTCGCAGATCTCACCGTGCAACGCACAATGACGTCTTCAACCAGCAACTGCTTCAAGACTCGCTTACCCAAGAAACCTGTCGCACCTGTGAGAAGGACTCGCATGACATGACCTCGCTGAATGACATCAGAAAGTTGGTTGACTCACTCACCGGCCCTCCGAGGCTGTCCGAGAGTCGTCGCAGGGGCTTCCAGCCCGTGCAGACTTCGCAAGTTCGAATGACTTCGAACTGCAATTCGAAATCCATCTTGTGAACTTGGGCACCGATCAAGCCTAATTCTCATCACGTTCCACAAGAGCAATCGGAGGTGGAGACTCGGTTTGCGTGCTGCTCGACAATAAGGACTGTCAGCGATAGGCCGTTGGTTCTCGCTCGCCCCCTCGACGCTCAGTCGCCTGAGGCGCCACGGGGCGTTCCGAGAGCGGTTCATCCGCCGATTCGAGCAACTCGGTCGCTCGATCGAGCAAACGCATCGTGTCGTGCTCGGTGCGCACTTCTCGGTCGACATCGAGTTCTCGGCGAACATCATGAGCGCGGCAGTCTTCAAAAATCCGATCCATGAGTTCGGTGACTCGCAACACTTCCGAGTACGGCACTGGCAGCGGTGATCCGTTGCTGATGCTGTCATAGAAGCGTGCGAAGAGTTCTCGCATGCCCGTGAAGTAATTGAAATCACCGCGCCAAAAACGGCGCACGTTACGGGCGACGTTGCGCACCACTTCTTGACACTCCACCAGAGGTGTTTCGAGCCGACCGAGTGCGCCCGGAAGTTTGGCTGAGCGATCCATCCGTATGAGTTGCGAATTGAGATCGACCTCAAAGCTGCCCTTGGACCCGTAAAGACGAGTCAGCCGATGCAACGGCTTGGCTGTGCTCATGAAGAGCAGGCTGCCTGTCGTTCTAGCTCCGCGCAGTTGCACACGCAGTTCGGTCGGGAACGGTACTGACGGAAGCTTGCTAAACCAGTTGGCCCATAAGGCCGGACAAGGGTCGTCGAGAAACTCGGTGATGCGGTACAGCGGGTGTGACATCGTGTTGTGAAACAATCCGCCCGGTAGTCGCCGCACCCAATGCGCGGGATCGCGCACAACCGCTGCTCCAAAGGGTCCGTCAATTGGATAACTCAAGATGGAGTCAACGTGTTGCACCTCGCCAATCGCCCCTGAATCAACAATCCGTCGGGCATCGAGCCAGATGGGATCAAAGAGTTGATCATGCCCCAGGCAGACAAGACGCCGCTGAGCCGTCGCGACTTGGATCACGCGCCGCGCGTCAGCGATGTTCAACGTGAATGGTTTCTCGACATACACATGCACGCCCGCAGACAGCAGTTCGATGGCTAGGCTGGCGTGAGATTGAACCGGTGTCGTGATGTGAACGACATCAGGCCGGGCGTGGTGAATCAACTCGCTAACGGACGAAAACTGACCAGGCACATTAAACCGTTCAGCCGCCTGCCGCGCGAGTAAGGGTTCGAGGTCACAGACGCCAACGACTTCGGCACTGGGAAGCAGTTTGATCTGCTGCAAGTGAGCGTCAGCGATCTGACCGCAACCGACCAGACCAACTCGAAGACGTTGCTGTTGTGCCATCGTGAGGATGCCTTTCGGGAACGTGTTCACTAAGCGAGACGCGCTCAAGTATTCCCGCGCTAAGCCGTCGTGACGGAGGATCGCCTCAGCGGCTTCAGCTTTCTGCCTGTCGAAGCGCATCGTGATTCCGATTCGACAAGTGACAGTTCAGAACGGGCCGGCTCGCCGCACGGAGTTGGCACTTATTGCGAGTGCTGGCTGACGACGATTTCATCCAATGACACGTCATCACGTTCACGCCGTGACGATCGATGAGCCCTCTTGACCCAGCGATAGTGCGGGGTGTCGAATGCGGCCTTGCTGTCTTTTCATCAGCTCAATCACTCGGGATTCTCAGCCGGAATTGCGTGATTGGCCCTGGCCCAAAGCGTTCGCTAGCCTGCGACCTCGTCAATTTCTGAGTCTTGAGCTGACCTGCGGCAGACCGGCCGGGGCGGCGCTGCGGGAGCCCTTCATGCCTGATCCAGTCAAGGTGTTTCAAGTCGAGCGACTCGGCCACACAGTTGTCGTGTTGCCGCAAGGTCCGGCGCTGCAATTCCAACACAACGAGGTGCATGTGGAATCCAACGCGCTCCTGCGAGTCATCGAAGAACCGGTCTTTAAGAACGTGATCGTGGACTTGCACTGCGTCGACTATGTCGACTCAGTCATCATCAGCTCGATTCTGCGCTGCCTGACTAAGATCAAGCAAAAAGGTGGCAAATCTGTTTTCTGCGCCGCGTCTCAAAACATGCGCAGCTTGCTGAAGAGCATTCAACTTGGTCGCCTGTGGCCCGAGTTCCCCACTCGCGAAGCTGCCTTGGAATATCTCGCTGCGCCACCAGTCACCCCGACTCCACCAGCGTCGTAATGGCTCGATCGAAAGACTTTGAGTCGAGATTTATCGCCGACGCGAAATCCGTGCTCGGACTTCCGCCAACCTTTGAATCAACCGAGCAATGACGGCATTGCTTGGTTGCGGATGGTGGATCTCGTGTGCAGCCGATGCCATCAATTCCCGCACTTCTTCGAGAGGTGTCTTGGACGACCGCGCGAGCATTTCTAGATCACGAGTTTGCAACATCCCCTTCGAACCGAGTCGCAACTCCCAAGTCAGATTTTCCAGCCAACGGGATAAGACCAGCGCACCCGCTCCAGATCGGTAATAGAGGCTACCAAGCGCTTCCGCATGTTCGACGATGCTGCGACGCGGTTTGTCGATGGATGGAGCTGCGGGGCCAAAACGCTGACTCCCTGCCCAGCCAAAAAGCACTAAAAGTAGCAATAGTTGCAACGTGACTGGCCGCAGCGTCGGAGTGAACAATGTCCCAAATACCTTGGGCACACCCGACCCATTCAGGGACTCGTCAAACACAATCGGTGCCTGCAAGCCAATTTGTTCGACAAGGCGATAAGCGAGCGTCGCGCGCTTGTGATCAAGCATCGCTGCGTTGGAAAAAATCTCATCGGAACTGCTCACGATGACTATTCCATGGCCATAGACGAGCCGCGCCACACAGGGCTGCTGAGATACAGTCAATAACACATCCACTTGCGATCGTTCGATCTTCAAATGCCCCGAGCCAACCCAGTTGACCGGCTCTGAAACTAAGTCCGTCGTTGCCGGCTGACCTCGTCGCCGTAACCGAGCGAGAAACTCATCCGCGGCCTGCTGGCCGGTGTGAGCATCGTGATCTGGCTGGGCTTCGGCGCGCTGGTTACCTGCATGGTCTTCTGTTGTCTCGTCGGTCTTCTCGATGCGTCGCTGCTGCTTTTCCGGAAACGCGACCTTGATACCGAACGGCTTCAAATCGAGATCCATCGGTCCAAACGCCGGGGCCGCAAAGACAAGCGTCATACCGTCGGCAACTTCACTGGCTAGTCGTGCCCATTCTTTGTCTGTCGGATAGCGGGCTGGTCCCAGCACCAACAACGTCCCCACAGATCGATTCGGAGCAGCCAAGTGTTCTTGCTCGCGCCCGGTTTCAGCTTCGAAGGCGCGAAGCAGTTTGAAGAAGGCCTTTTTGCCTCCGTGAGTGACACTGAAGGAATCCGAGGACAACGTCTCTGAGCCGGGCAGCCACCAGACTCCCAGGAGCAACACCAAGCCAGCTACGACTAGCCAACCAGATTCAGGACGCCAAACGCGCATAACAGCCGACTCATCAAAAGAGTACCGGGACGACAATCGGTCACGTTGAACTTATCGCTCACGGCGTTTTAGGCGCATCCCACGACCGAGCCATAAGTATCGCAATTCATCCAAAGACCAGAATTCGAATCTCACCGAAGCGGGATCAGCGACGACCATCAAGCTGTTGGGTAGCACATCCACCAGAACGACAGAATGTCGGACGCCGGGCATCCAACCAGACTCGTCGGCAAACGCTGGAGGCACACGACCATCTTTAGGAACTCCGACAAATACGATCGACGGAGCAGTGAAGTTGCGAACGAAGTCGTCGACAGATTCCTCGAAGACCTCGACGTCGAAATCAGTGCCTTCCGTCTTGAGCTTCAATCCTCGGTATAAGCCTGGCCAACTGGTGCCTTCCTGCATGACGCCATCGAAACCACGAGTCAAACAAAGTCGCGCCATCTCAGCCTCTGAAGCAGTGATCTCGTACTTCTTGAGCAGCGTCGCAGCAGCAGCAGCGGAGCATGACTGCAGCGTCGTCTGCATGCAGTAACCATCTTCGCTCCAATCATCGACGCAGTGTGGAGGCTCGCCTAAGAGTGGTTCGACCATCGAATACATGGCGATGACAAAGCACGACAAACCGAACAACAGACGCCGCCGTTTTGAGCCGTAGCCATGAGTCCAAGTGATGCCGGCAAGAAATGCCGCCGCCAACGGAAACCAATTACCGAGCACAATCAACGATGAAAACGGCAAGAGCTTTGACAGTCGTGGCTGGCCCCACAGTTGAGTGAGGTAGAGCAACAGCAAAGCACCGGCGAGCATGCCGATGCAGGTTGTCGTTGTGGTCGTCCAACGATGAGTTGCTCGCACAGTGAGAACCAGAATCGCAAAGCTCAAAGCGACGATGATGATCACAGCGATGATAAGGTCGCTCATGCAGGACTCCGGCGAATGGGTCCGAACTTGTTCGTCGCCCATTCACGACGATGCCGTCTCGCGGTCATACCGCGTCACGCCAGGCGGTATAGCCGCGATCAAACGTGCAGAGCAACGACGCCTGCCACCGAGGCACAAAAACCGACGAACCGTCCGCGATCAACAGACTGAGAAACACCCAAGTTGATCGTCAGGCAGATGGCCTGGCGACTGTCTCTGGCATCACCAGAACGCGGCTCGAATTAACGACGTTCAGGGTCTTAATCGCACGTCGTTACAACGGCTCCACCTTCAGCGTTATTTCAGAAAGTGATTCTTGCGGCGCTTGAATAGACGAATGAGTGCTGCTGATAATCGTTTCGCTCTTCGGGCGAGAGACTTTGCCGTGATGGCATCGCTGGAAACTCTTTTATGACCAACGACATCAACCACTTTCGGGATCTGATGGCGAGACTGCGGGCCGGCAGTAACGAAGCCGCTCGCGAACTTGTCAGCGAGTTCGCGCCACATGTTTATCGCGCTGTCAAACGGCGGTTTCGACATCGTCGCGTGCAGGTCTACTACGCCACCGATGACTGCGTGCAGTCTGTCTGGGGAGCAGTGTTCATGCACTTGGAGCATGTTGCCAACTTCGAAGACCCTAAGAAGCTGATCAATTACCTGGCGCGAGTCGCTCGCAATAAGCTTGTTGACCGGCATCGCGAGCTCTTCGGTCGCAATGCCGATCGACCTCATCAAGATGACGATGGTCTCTCTGAGTCTCAGCTTGAGAATGACGGACGGCACGAGCGGCACGAACTGACTCCCAGTCAACGAGCCGTGATCCGCGAGGAATTAGCAATTCGTACCAAAGAGCTCTCCTCGGAAAAACGCACGATCTTCAACTTGCATAATCAAGGTTTCACAAGCGGTGAAATCTGCGACAAGCTCGACGGTAAAGTCAGCGCGCGCGGCATTCGGCGAGTGATCCGCGAGATTCTTGAACGTCTCCGTGGTTGAGCCCGATACTCAACTCGGACGCATGCCTGTCCCGTCCCGTCAGTTTTACGGATGCCTCATGAATAAGTTCATCAGCTCTCTCTTCAAAAGACGGCCAGCGACAGCGGCGACGGCGGGATTAGATCTGGATGAGATCGTCGATCAGATCATCAGCAATTGGCCAGCGGGACGTCCATTTCGTGTCGAAGATGCGTTGCGTCTGTATCCAGATCTACGCACGGAGCGTCGGGCACTGATCGAGTTTGCGATCGAAGAATTTTCAGACCGTATGGACGCCGATGAATCGCTCACTCCCTTGGAGTTTGCAGAACGATTTCCGTCCATTCGCAGTGACCTGCTCGACTCGCTGGCGATCGATCTCGCGCTCACCCAACTCACGGGAGTCTTTGCTCGTCAATCCGATGCCGCAGACAGCAAGGTCAACTGGCCTCAACCCGGTGAATTGGTGGCTGGGTTCCGTCTGGTGGAACAGATTGGGCGCGGTGCCTTTTCGCGTGTTTTCTTGGCCAACGACTTGGCGTTTAAGAACCGCGAAGTGGCCGTCAAGTTTTGTCGCAACGACACACATGAAACTGAAGCTCTTTCGCAGTTGCAGCATTCGGCCATCGGTGTTGTGCTCGAAGTACGGAGCGTGCCCGAGCGACAACTTGCTGCCATCAGCATGCAGATGATTAGCCGAACGACGCTCGATGATGTCGTCCGGCATTTGTGGCGAGCCTCAACCAAGCGCTGGAAATCCAGCCCACGCACGGCTCAAGGAGTTTTTGATGCCGTTCGCTCCAGCAATCAAAACGCCACCAGCGGACAAGATTGGGCTCTGCGCAGTTTCAACGACTGGGCGCTGGATGTCGCCATTCAGTTGGCTCGCGGATTAGCGACCTCGCATTCTCGAGATTTCATTCACTGTGACATGAAGCCCAGCAACGTACTGATCACGTTGGAAGGCAAGCCAGTATTGATCGACTTCAACGTCGCGTTTCGTCACGACGCGACACAAAGTCCAGCCAACATTGGTGGTACGTTACCCTTTATGGCTCCGGAGCAAGTGCGAGCTTTTGCGGGACGTGGCTTCGCCGATGTTGGCCCACGCACCGATCTCTTTGGGTTGGGAGCGACGCTCTATCAGTTGCTGACGGGACGCTTGCCGTTTGGGAATACTCATAGCTCCGAGGATGGTATCCGCGCGTTGCTGGAGAGCCGGAGACAAGTGCCACCGGCGATTCGGACGCTGAACTCGGATATCGATGCTCGGTTCGAAGCACTCGTCATGCGTTGTTTGAGTTATGAACCCAAAATGCGACCGGAGAGCGCACTCGAACTGGCTCGGGAACTGGAACAGATTGCGACGACTCGCGTTCAAACGGCGGTGCGAGTGAGTAGTGATCGCAAACGAGTTGCGGCTGCGATTGCGCTGACCGCAGGAGTGCTCGCGGCCTTTAATGTCGGACAACAAAACAAAGAATCGCCCGCGCGGCAGTCAGCGGTGCCAACACCGATGGCGGTCACTTCCGATGCGAATGATATCCCACCGCAATTGACAGCAGGATTTACGGCTTTGTCGCGAGGACACTGGGATGCTGCCCGCACTGAGTTTGAAGCGGTCACAATTCAATTCCCCGCACACGAAGGGGCTAAGCTTGGACTCGCACGCGTGCTAGTTCGATTGGGCGAGACCAGAAAGGCGACTGAACTCCTTGATGCAATTGATTGGCAAGGTCGAGAGCCTCGCGAGCTGATCGCGTTCCGCGGCTATCAACAACTGTGGGAAGCAACTCAACCCGCAGACATCAACAACGGCATCAACTTGCTGGAGCAGGCTCGCAAGTTCGCCCCTGACAATGCCGCTATTCTGACGAACTTGGCCTATGGTCACTTAAAGCTCGGCCGCACGGCGGCGGCTGTGTCGTTACTCGAACGTGCGCGGCTCAATGCCCCTGACCAAACGGAAGTCGCGATTCTTCTGATGCAAAGCTACACGAATGCCCGCGCGGCCGAGGGGCAAAACGTGACACCATTCGATGCCGCTTTCGTCGAAGAAATTGCTCAGACAGAAATCAAGACCCCCAGCCAACATTGGGAGTTTGCAATCGGCTTGGCAATTGTTGGACGTGGATTGCAAACCACCGATCCCCAGCGTGCTCAAGAACTCAGTGAGCGAGCGGTTCAGTTCTTCGAACGCGGCTGCTTGGCCAGTGGAGAACGCAATAACTGGAGCTTCCTCAAGAAATTCCTGAGCCCCGAAGTCGTCGAAGTAGTTGCACCGCGATTTGCTGAGCTGCCTAAACGCGGCAAAATCCATTCCGACAACCCTCGTGTTTACACACTCGATCCACTGGCCGATTCGCCGTTCGAGCGGACTCTGCAAGCAGACCTCACGGCGCGCCCCACAAACACGATCGCTCAGAACTGATTCCCCGATGCCGGAACTCGATAGCGACTGGCGACGACCGACATGGTTCTAGGTTCTCGTGATTTGACGGAAAGGTCTGCAATGCCTGTTCGAGTTTTGCTCTGCGTTCTCCTCGGGGTGATCGCCTCGTCCCACACGTCTTCAGCCGCTGAGCCAATTCAGCAACCCGTCTTCACGGCGGGACAAGAGGGCTATCACACCTTTCGGATTCCCTCGGTGATCGTCACAAAGAAAGGGGTCGTGCTGGCATTCTGTGAGGGACGCAAAGGCGGTCGTGGAGATGCGGGTGATATCGACTTGGTGCTGAAACGCAGTCTTGATGGAGGTCAGACTTGGCAACCTCTGCAAGTACTTTGGGATGACGGCAAGAACACGTGCGGCAACCCTTGCCCCGTCGTTGATCAAGCAACCGGTACAGTCTGGTTGTTGTTAACACACAATTTGGGGGGCGATTCTGAAGCCGCAATCATCGACAGCAAGAGCCAAGGTTCGCGCACCTGCTGGGTCAGTCACAGCACCGATGACGGGACGACTTGGACGGCTCCGATGGAAATCACGCGTACCACCAAGCAAGCCGATTGGACTTGGTACGCGACCGGTCCGGGAGTTGGAATTCAACTCAGGAATGGCCGTTTGGTCGTGCCCTGCGACAACAAAGTCGCGGTGACAAAAGGCCGCCAGTCACACGTCATCTTTAGCGATGATCACGGTGCGACTTGGAAGCTAGGCGGAGTGGCCGGGCCCCATTGTAATGAATCGCAGATCGTCGAACTCTCCGATGGGCGTCTACTGCTCAATATGCGCACCTACCAAAGTAACAACCGACGATTGATTGCTCACAGCAGCGATCGCGGGGTGACGTTCACTGCACCCACTCCAGACCAAACGCTGATTGAACCGGTCTGCCAGGCGAGCATCATTCGGGGATCGGAGTCGGCATCACAGTTCCTGTTCTCGAACCCCGCGAGCCTCAAGCGAGAGAAGCTCACAATTCGGCTCAGCGATGACGACTGTCGTACGTGGCCGATCAATCGCGAATTGCATGCTGGTCCAGCGGCCTACTCGTGTTTGACTCTGTTGCCGGATGGATCGATCGGTTGCCTCTATGAACGAGGCCAGAAAGACGCTTACGAAACGATTACGTTGGCTCGATTCTCATTCGCATGGCTACGAGGCAAGTAACGTTTTTGTTCTGATCACACTGGGCTTCGAGGCATGAAAAGTATCCCAGACGCTGATCTCTTCACCGTTGATTGCCACAAATCATGAGCGTCGCTGTTCACCTTGAGAAACTCCGCCAGAGGACGATGACATGAGCACGAATTGGTGGTGCTGCTTGCTCAGTGCTGGATTGCTCGCGAATACCACATCCTTCATGGCGGCGGCTGAAGTGACTGCGACGACACACTCACCGATGCGGCCGCTCCCCATCGCTCTGAGCATAGAAGTCAGTGCTGGGCCACAACGCTTCGTTGATCCCCAGCGCGGCAATGATGTGAACAATGGCAACCAGTCCGCTCCCTGGAAAACGCTGACGCATGCGTTAAGGCAACTTGAGCCCGGCCAAACGCTCTATCTACGTGGCGGGGTCTATTACGAAAAACCCGCGCTCACCAAATCTGGAACCGTGGAGCAGCCGATCACGATCGCCAACTTTCCCGGTGAGCTACCCATCATTGACGGCAGTTTGCGGGAGTTTGCCGAGTCGCCTGGCTCCAGTTGGCAGCCATTCGACGGCGGTGCGGCGGGCGAGTTCGTGTCGACGAAGACTTATCCTGAGGCAGATACGCGACGCACTCCGAATCAATTTTTGCCTGGCTCTTGGGAACCGATGTGGGGCATCGAAGATGAGCGACCGCTCGCGCTGGGACACTTCGCAGATTCCATGCTGCCGCTGCATGGATATCGGCTAGCAGTCGATCTGCGAGCCAGCAATGAGTTCTGGTTGACCAGCAAGAAGGACAAAGACACCGGCATCTATTGTGGACCAGGCTTATGGTTCAACCGCGCAACGCAGCGCATCCACATTCGGCTGGCTCACCACCAATTAGAAGGCCTCGGAACGAACGCTTATCGCGGTGAAACAGATCCTCGCAAACTGCCGCTCGTCATCGCCTTGGGCTTTGGTGACGACGTCCTCCGAGTCACCGGCATCAAGCATGTCAAACTGCAAGGACTCACCTTTCGAGGTGCAACTGGCAGCCCGCTGGTGAGTGTCTATGGATCAGAGAACATCGAACTCGATCACATCACCGGGTTCGGTGGCTTCCCCGGTTTGATGATCAACGCATCGCAGAAGATCCGCGTGCGACACTCGGCGTTTCGAGGACTTGCGGCACCTTGGACCTCGCGTGCGCACATGAAGTATCGCGGCACGGCCAGCTATCAAATCGTTTTGCAGAACGCTCAGCCGCTGAATGAAGACATCGAATTCAAGCACTGCGAATTCACGGACGACCACGACTTTGCGTTTGTGAGATGGGGCAAGAACCTGCGTTTCGAGCGGTGCTTCGTCGACAACTTCAACGACGATGGTTTCGAGTGTGGAGCCAAACTGCGCGAGCACTCCATCTTCATCTCGCAAAACCGTATCGGCGGCATCCTCAGTCCGTTCACTCAACATGAGATTGATAAAGACGAGTCCCCAATCGACCACAACTCAAAGGCAGGTGTCTTTGTCTTCCGCAATGTGTTCGACTTGCGAGCTGGTTGCTTCCGCTCGCCGCCGACGCAAGCTGATCCGAGCGGCAAGTTCTTGCACGAAGAGGGGCATCTTGCCGGCGACCACGGCAGTCCGACTTGGCCAGTGATGCACGTCTATCACAATACTTTCTTGCGCGATGCTCCGGTGTTCCGTGACAACTTTCTGTTCGGCCTCGCGGTGATGGGCCTACGCCGCACTGAGCGCGATGTTTTCAACAACATCTTTCTACAGACGCAGAAGGTTCCCGGCGTGAACTTCATCGCGTTGAAAGACGCTGAAGCGCTGCGAGAAGGTGGCAACATCCTGTGGGGCGTCGCCGATGGGCCCCACTTGAAAGGTGACCCTTTCGCGAAGTTTCGGAACTCGCCGCTTTTCAAAGCGAGCCAAGCATTTCATGCGCCAGGCTGGACGACTCAGGATCGCATCATTGATCCGCAACTCGTGCGACTTGAACCCGCCGCAAGCTCGGTTGTCGATTTGCGCCTGAAGCCTTCGAGTCCTGCTCGCGATAGTGGCGTTTCCATTCCGCTGGAATGGCCTGACTCGTTGCGTGAACACGACAACGGCCTCCCTGATATTGGCGCGATCCCTCTAGGGCAAGACGCTTGGACTGTAGGCGTTGATGGCCGCATTCCACTGTTCGGTGGTGGCCCGGCAGCGTCGCGATCAAGCCCGATTCACGCCAATCGCCTCTGATAGCCGCTCGGTCCGGGAAAGATCGGTCGACCGAAATCGTCGACGATGGGATCGTCAGCCGCCGGTAGAGAATTCGCTGAAGTCATTGCCGTGGGCTCTTCGTCGTCCTCTTCATCAGTCGGCGACATGTGATCTCGGAAGACTGTCAGAATGGCCGGAAGCAACACCAGCGCGACAAAGAGTGTTCCACTGAGCCCGATCGACAGCACGAGACCCAAGCTATAGAGGCCTCGATGCGCCGAAACCATCATGCTGCCAAAGCCTACGATCGACGTCGTTGTGGTCAGAATAATGCTGTTGAATGTGCTGCCGGACATCTCGTACCGACCCTTGCGATGATGTCGAAAATCATGCACCACATGCACACCAACATCGACTCCAATGCCCAGAATCAGCGGCAACACAATCAAGTTGGCTGGATTCAAGTCAACTCGAAACAGCGCCATCGAGCCATACATCACTGCCGCACCTAAGATGCAGGGACTCATCGCCATGAAGGTGTAGACCAGCGATTTCCAATTCAGAATGCCGACGAGGGGAATCCATAGCGCCGCAAACGAACCTGCGAGTACGCGCCAATCGACCAGGCCATTCATCAGCCGTTGCGAGAGCGCGATGCACGCCACAATCACAATCGTCGGCACGAGTGCTTGGATTGTCAGTCGGTGTCCCAAGAAATCCATGATCAAGATCAGCATGACGGCGATGAAGGCGTAGACGGCCGCCTTCAAAAAGCTGCCGACAAATTGCCGAGAGGCCTCGTAGTTTTGAATCGGTGTGCCCGTCGCGTTCGGGTCGACAGTCCGCACGTCGTCGACAAATTGCTTCAGCGGTTCAATGTCCCAGATCGAATGCTTGGGATAGACCTGCACCAGCCATTTGCCATCTTGGCTCACAAAACGAGACGCCAGTTCGGTCGAGAAATCCTTGATCGTGATCGGCTCTGGATCGGCTGCAGACTTCGCCATTTGCAACTGAGTCAACAATGCGGTGACCATCGCGTGTTGATAGCGAGTCAGCACTTCGACTTGTTGCGCGGTCGGGTAGTTGTCGAGATGATCAAGGACCTCGTTGATCATCTTGACCGTTTCCTGAGCCAGTGGTTGATTGACCTCCATCAGCAGTTTTTGCACTTCTTCAAGCGTCTCTCCAACTTCTTTCGGAACTACGTTGCCAGTCTGCGGAGCCTGATCGGGCAAGCGTGACAGCATTTGCTCGTAGACTTGCACAAAGAGCGTTGTTTCTGAGGTTGGGTACTGTGGCAACCGTGATCCAAGATCCTCGACATGGCTGACCGTCGGCAATTTCTCGAAGCGCTCATGCAACTGCCGTGCTTGCTCAGGCGAGTCTGCCAGCGACACGGCAAACAATAACGAACCCTGTCCCGGCCCGGCGTGTTCCTCTGCCGCTTTGAAGATCCGCTTTTGAGTCTCAACCGATTCCAGACCATCCGCCTGCAAATTCAACAGGTTGTAGTCGTACTTCACCTTCAGCCTGAGCATGCCATCTTTCAGTTCGAACGCACAGGCTCCCAACCCAGCGACGAACGAACCCGCCAAAATGCCGATCACATACGGATGTCGGGCGACGAGTTTGCGCCAGAGCGTGCCTTCGAACTGATTGGGCAGGCGACGGGCTTCGATGTTTTTGTCCGCCACTGCGATCAGTGCTGGAAGCACCAGAAAGTTCGCCAGCAAGCACAGCAACACACCGAATCCACCGATAATCCCGAGTTCGGCAACGCCTTTGAAATCGGAGAACGACGCGCAAAAGAAAGCCGTCGCTGTTGTCACCGCCGCCGTCACGATGCCATCGCCGACATTAGCTGCGCTATGCCCGACCGATTCAATCAAGCCGCGCCCCTGATGCCGCTCTTCCAAATAGTGAGCGAGGAACACGACCGCGTAATCGATACCCAGCCCAAACAAGATTGCCGCGAAAGACACGGACAGAATGTTGAGATGTCCGATCGCAAAGGTCGTAAAACCGAAGGACCAGACCGTACCGACCACAAGCATGATCATGGCCAACAGCGGATGCTTCAGGCCTCGGAAGCCAATCACCAAGAGTGCCCAGCAACCAAAGAACGACAGCACAGATGCGATGGTCATATCGCTCTGAGTCCGCTGCATCTCATCGCTCTCCAGCACGGGGATACCGGTCAGTCCAATCTCGCAATCGGAATATTTCGCACGTGACTCGGCAATGATCTTTCGCGCCCGGACGATCGACGGATTCTGCCCACTGAAGCCATCGTCCTTGCTGCGTGGCTTGGCGCGGATGAAAGCCAAGGACTGAGTCTCATTCAGCCACAAGTAGCCGCTGTTCGTCACTTGCTTTCGCATCTGAGGGTCAACTTGCAGCAATTCTGGCCAGGGGCTGATGAATTGATGCTGGTCGACGAATGTGGCGAGACTTTTGGTCAACAGGTTCAACTGCAAGAGAGCCGCGCCAAATTGATGCTGTCCTTTCAAGTCGTTCGCATCTTTGGCCAACATCTGCAACCCATCGGTGAGTTGATACTGCAGGCCCTCTGATAACGTCCCCAGTTTGAGTTTGTCCCACCCCCCTCGCAGCACCGGTTGAAACGATGAGAGACCCTTCAGGCCAAGTTCCAACTGCTGCGGTGAGAGATACTGCAAGCCCTTCCTACGCAAGGGCCCAGCATCCACTTTGAAAAGCACTTGATCGAAGAGGTCAGGCTCGGCCTTCAATTGGCGACCGATATCGTCCACGACCTCCTCGATGCGCTCCGATGATCCCCCTTCGATGACGAACACCATGTCAGAGCTATCACCAAAACTCTCAACGTAACTCATCCAACGTTTATGGAACTCGGCATCCGGGTCGATGAGATCCGCGCGATTCGTCTTGAACTTGAGCAACACTCCCGCCGAAACCGCACACAGAACCGAAGCCAGCGTGACCATGACAAGCACAAGCTTCGGATTCGCGGCGCTCGATAGTGACACAGCTCGGAGCAGGCCATTCAGATCAAAGCGTTTAGAGTACGATTCGCGTCCCTGCGACATCCGAGCGGGCCTTTGTCAGAGCGTGTAAATCGAGAGTCGGGCTAAGACCCATTTCATCAACCTGAGGACTCGTTCTCGTGAAAACATCGCTCTTTGGAAACTCACTCGGCGTTGGTTGTCGCGTACGTAAAATCAGCAAAACACACCGGCAGAGTGAATACAGGGAAGAGAGCGAAAACGAGTTGTTGAACCATAACACAGCCCGCCGAAAGTCCGACAACCCCAGTTTCATAGGCTGTTCCAGCAAGCATGGTCCTCATACGGCGCGCGGCGACCCACATTGACAGGATTCGAAAACCACTCCTACAAGCCACCGCACACATGACTCGGTTTCATCACATTCAATCGGAGCGACAAGGATGTCTCGACGATTCGTATTCCGCCTTTGGCCGCATTGCTTAACGCTCGCCATCACACTCGTGGGCTGCGGCAAAAACGACGCACCTGATGAGGTTGCGAACTCGGGCACGCCAACAGCCGCGAAGGCTTCGTCCGGGAATCCTCAAGCCGATTCGCTCGTCACCGAAGCGGCCGAGTTGATCCAGAAACGGCAGTTCAACGACGCTGTGGCCAAGCTTAGCGAAGCCATCAAGGTCGACTCGAAGTGCGCTGAAGCATACTTCCAACGAGCGGGCATTCTCGCAGATGCAGGTCAGGATCGATTCGCGCTCAACGACTACAGCAAAGCCATCGAACTGAATGATAAAGATGTTCGCTTCCACAACATGCGCGGACTCTTTTTGCTGACACGGCGGCAATACGAACCGGCGATCCAAGATTTCACCGCCGCGATTCAAGCCGATCCGAAGTACGTTCAAGCCTTCAACAATCGAGGCTTGGTACATTTGGCTCAGTCGAACTACTCAGAAGCCGTCGCCGACTTCAATCGCGCGGTCGAAATCGATCCCACCTACGTCGATGGTTTCAACAACCGAGGGTTTGCCTATTACCAAGCCAACAACGACAGCCAGGCACTTGTCGACTTCAACAAGACGATTGAACTGAATCCGAAGTACATCAACGCGTTCAACAACCGCGCGATGCTGTTGGTCCGCAACAAGAAGTACAAGCAAGCGGTTGAAGACTTCACATCGGCCATCGATCTCGATCCCAACAACTTGAAGCACTACCAAAACCGAGCCAGTGCGTATGCGGAACTCGGAATGCGAGAGCAAGCTCAAGCCGACGTCGCGCGCGTCAAGTGGCTGCTGAAGCTCGATGACTTAAATACCGCAATCGCTCGGCACCCGAACGAACCACAAGGCTACATCCAACGCGCCAGCCATCTCGCTCAAGGCGGTCGCACTGAGATCGCCTTGGCCAACTTCGAACAAGCCATCAGCGTTGCTCCGCAAAGCGTTGACGGTATCAACGGTCGGGCTCAGTACTGGCTCGATCAAGGTGAATTCGCCAAGGCGCTCGCTGACTGCCAACAAGCACTCGATGTCTTAAAGCAATCCGGAGGATGGAACCGACAGACGCTCTCAATCCGAGGTGATGCTTATTTCAAACTCGGAAAGTTCAACGAAGCGATCGCCGACTACGAAGCGACCGAGCGACTCGATCCGACCGTTGCTGAGGCGTACTACGCACGAGCCCAACAGCGTCAGAAGAAGGGCGACCGCACGGGTGCTCAAGCCGACTTCGAAACGGCACGTATGATTGATCCCAATATCGGACAATAAAGACTCGTGCCTTACGGAGTGGCTAATACGTTGAAGCCATCGAGGTTTGCGAGATAGACCCAAGTCGGTTTCGAAGTGGCGTCTGGTGTCGTGACTGGGGCGCAGGTCACCGTGAGTTCGGTGACAGTATTCGCCAAATGGCTAAGGCTGACTTGAACGTCTTGCCATCCAGTGGGCGAAGTCGTGTCGTCGATGATCGTGCTAAGTACTCGGCAGTGAGCACCATCAATGATGAGCTGCCACTTTTGACCGGCTTCGTGGCCCACTCGAAATCGGAGCACGGCATCATCGACCTTCGGCACACGCACTTGTTTAATGAGCCGCAACGCGTCAACGGGAGCTGAAGCAAGTGCCGCTTTTTGGTCATCGTTGAGTGCTCGAGGAGTCAACAACACGGCGAGAGCATCCTTCTGACCTTTAACATCAGCTCGGACACCCGCGTCTTTAGGCTGACTTGGTGGAGCGATCGCGAGCCAACCGCCGAGTTGCTTCACGAAGGCATCTCGCAGTGAGGTCGGCACGGTGCGCCGCGCGATGTTGGGCCGAGCGGCAACGTTCGTCACAAAGGTCGCTCGCTGAAACTCAGGGAGCCAACCAGACCACAACGCTTGATCGACCGAACGCACCAATCCTTTCTCAGTAGTTGGCGTGAGCGCGAGCATATCGCGGCGGCCGTCCACTCGTCCTTTGCCCGAGAAGATCCAGGTGACTGTCGAAGTCGCCAGGATCGGTCCCAATCGCGGCTCCTTATCGGTGAGCGCGTCAATTGGCAGATAGCCCGCTTCGAGTCCCGTCAGGGCATCAATCCACACCAGACACGGGACATTTGCGTTACCAGGACCATCAATCACACGGCTCAGTAAGATGCGTGCCGGAACGGTTGGCGCGGGAGAGTTTGAGGCGGCTGCTGCCGAAGCCGGAACAATCGGCAGTGGAGCAACCGGCAAGCTCGGTGCCGGCAACACGATGGCATCCAGCAAATCGGCGGCGTTGTATCGCCAGGCAATCTGACCATTGGTGGGATCGACGGCTTCGAGCCCATTCTGTGTTTCGACCAATAGACGGCCTTCACACAGACCTAACAGGCGCCGCAAATCTGGCGTCGAGCGCGTCCATTGTAGACGCCCACTACGTTGATCGAGCGACTCGATGACCGGGACTCCCGGCTGAGTCACGATGATTGAATTCCCAACCAGCAAGGGAGGATCAAACGCACGGCGATAACGATAGGGATCCATCGTCGGCGGGAGCCACGCTTGGCGTCGCAGCCAAATCGTTTGCCCCTGTGTATCACAGCACCCGCTGACTCCAGACAACGCAAAGTAGATCACTCCCTCGTGAGCCACCGCTGCACACGGATGTCCTTGCAGTTGTGGGTCGTCAAACAACCGCGTCACCGAGACTTCATTCAACACATTGCCGGTCTCGGCATGCAGCGTAACCAATCGTAGATCAACCGGACCGGCATACGACGGTTCGGCGATGAAGACCTGCAAGCGGCCTTGCACGAACAACGGATCCGACACGACGACCGACTTCGGCTTGAACTTCCACAACGGCGTGCCCGCGTTCTTGTCGAAAGACACGAGCTCGGGACCATTCTTGGTCAGACGCCGACAAAAGACCCAGTTGCCCACAACGATCGGCTTCATCGCGACGTTAGCCCAATGATGAGCGTGTCCATGCTCGGCTCCCAGTGGCTGTGTCCAACGCACAGCAGCCGTATTGAGATCAATGCTCGCCAGTTGAAAACGATTGCTCATGAACCCAACCGCGCCGTCGACCGCGACTGCGAACTGCCTAGAGAACCAATCGATCTCAACACTGGCCGCATGGCCAACATGCTCACCGAGGTCACCATCGAACTTGCCCTTCGCTTCCAGTTTATACGTGGCCATGACAGGGACGTTCGTGGTCATCAAGTTGGGACTCGCGACCGTTAGCGAACTGGAGCTCGTCGTGGCTTGCACGGCTCCCGATGTCTTCACCAGGTCCGCAGCCAGCGCTGCGAGTTGTTCCTTCGGCAGTGACAGATCACCAAACGCCGTATTCACTGTCAGCACGTCGGGCTCCGTGACTCCGAACATGGACGACGCCAACAAATAGCGGCCTTGTAAGTCGGACATGTCCTGAGTGACGACTTGTGAGTTGGCTGCGAACCCTGCCATTGCACGGCGGTAATAGCCGCGCGCCTCGGCGAATTGACCGGCAGCCAGCGCGCGATCTCCGAGCCAGCGTTCGCTCTCTGCAGCGGCGAGTGTGCCGAAGAATTGCACGCGGGCGGCTTCCAAGACTTCAGCGTCGCCCGTCCCCATCGCCTGACGCACGCGAAGACGCCCGATCGCACCGAACTTGTCGTTCATCGTTACTTTCAACTCGGGTAACTCTGACATCGCCAGCGCGACTGCATTGGGGAACGCGACGAGCAATTTGTCGTCATGCGAATCTGGCAATAGCCCGAGCAAGTGTCCGGTCCCGGCGGCTCCAATCACTTGGCATGCATCGGCGTAAGCCTTGCCCGAGATGGCCGCCTGAAACTCGGCCATGACGTTGTAGGCTTCTTTACTCAGTGGCTGAGCCAACGAATGCGGCAACGGAGCGGGCATCGCTTTCCAGCGTCGTGGCATTGAACGGCGACGCGTCTGCTCATCGGGATTCAGTCCTTTGTGCGAAGACAACTCGGCCCACAACACGGCGTTGTAGATGGGGTCCGCATAGCTCCACCAATACTGCGACGGATGGCTGGGCGTGTTGAAGAACACCAGCCGATCGACTGCTTGCAAGACATCGGCTTGTCGATTTGCTCCGACCAGCGACGCCAACTCACGACGCACCGCATCGACCGGAGTGACCATCGGAACGGCGCCCATCCACAATGCCGCATGGAGCATGGCTCTTAACGAGTCTTCCACCACAACCGCGCCGTGCTCACCGCCACGTGCTTCATTCATCGCGACAAATTTTTCGATCGTCGCATGCCACAACTGCGAGAACTGCACTGCGTTCGTGCCATCGTACGTGTTGTAAAGCAGAGCCGCTTCACTCAGCAGTTTGAGGTTCTGATCGAGCATCGCTCGACGCTCGTTGGCTGGAACAACTCCATTATCGAGTGCTTTCGCGCGACCAAGTTCAGGCCGGTTCGCATCAAAATCACCGAATAACCCGTCGGCTAATAGGCCACTCAATAGCGTTTGAGCGAGCACGAGATTCGAGCCCACTTTCAGAGTCTCGAGCGCACACGCTCGCCGCCAGTCTGCAAACGGAACCGCCACCGGTCGTGTCTTGATGACTTGCTGCAACCATGACCCAACATCGCGCACATCGAGTGGTTCCAACTTGGCGAGATCGACTTGTTGACAGAGCTCCTGGGGCACTAGCGATGCCAGGTAAGGCAACTCGTGGAGAGCGAAGTGCGAGATCCGGATCTTTCGTTCGGCACCTGGTAACGCAAAGACACCGACCGTGCTGCTGCGTGTTCCAGTACCGGGATAGGGGACTTCACCCAGCCAGCCCCAATGCACGCCGTCAGGGCTGACCCAACCACTGACAACGCCGACACCAACAATCAGTCGAAACCACTGAGACTCACCCACCAGCGGCGGAGCGTAGGCATGGGGATCGAACGGCTTCTCGATCGCGTTCTCGCCCGGATGCAACAACGTCGCCGCGATGCGTCCGCCGACCGGATCCCACACAAAGCCGATCCGCTCTTGAGGCACTCCCGTCGCACTACCGAAATAGATGCCAGTGCCGGGATCCGCATGCTCAATCTTGAAAATCAACTGACTGAGTCCCGTTTGCGGCGCAGCAACTGCCGCCCAAGTCACTTCCTTCGTAGAAGCCGCCGTAGCGAGTTCAATGGCCGCATCACCCGGTTGTCCGGCAAGCGGCGTCTTACGAAAGGTCGTACCTTCGAGTGGTCTTGGCATCCATTCCAGTTCGCCCAGTCGCGCCGACGCCAAACGGTTGGAACCAAGCTCATGCAAGAACCGCTCAGATTGATCCGGCGACAACGGGTCGCTGCGATACATCGACAACTCGCGGAACTTCAGCTTCGCATCGATGACTACGTCCTGAGGAGCCGCGTTCATCGGCACCTTCAAGATTGAGACATCGCCGCGAGCAATCAGCAAGTGGCCATTCTCATAGCGAAACTCCAGTGAGCCGAATTGTGTCATCTGCCAACGTCCACAATCCGTCGTCAGCAACTCACCAACAACCGATGCAGCATTGGCAGCCGGTCGAATGACGCGATGAGCGGCCCAAACTTGCGGCTGCCGATGTCGAAAGAACATCAAGCGAATGCCGGCGTTACCGTGCCAAAACGTGAGGCCGCACCGCTCGACGTCATAGACCGTCATGCGCAGTACTGCAGCATCAACCCATTGCGGTCGCAGTCGACCTTGGCCATCAAAGATGGTGAAACTGCGGTTGTCGATACGCTCTTCGTTAGCCGTGAAGGGACGACCAGGGATCGCTCCGAACCATCTGCGAAACGTGTCGGGCACAAAACTATCCGGCCCACGACTGGCTGGTGTTGACCACACACGGTCATTCACCGCCACTGGCGGTTGCTGCAAATCGAGTGCGTCCTTCCAGAGCTCATCAACCACGACTTCAGGCTTGATGTCCGCCGGCTTTGACTCGGATTTCTCCGTAGTTGCTGCTGCGATGTTGGGCGTGGGAGGCATCGAGTTGATTGTGGCACGATCGCTGTCGCTCGACTTCGCAACATCCGTTGTGCCTCCAACACGAGACTTAGAGTCGTCGTCAGAGACCGCTTCGTCACGTTGAGCGACACCGTCACGGTGGGGTTCCAACTGAGGTCCACGAATCGCGCGTTGTCCGATCCAAATACCGACGATCAAGCACGTCACAGCGACCAGGCCCCAGAAGGCGGCCACCCAACGATTGCTCGCGTGCGGCGGTTGAGCGATGCCCAGATGCTGACGCAACCACTCGCGGCGCGGTGATGTCTCGACCGCCACTTGGAGCGCGGCATGGTCTCGGACGCGCTCGCGCAGCGCGTCGATCAGTTCGACGGGGACCTCTTCAAAAGGCCCGTGCTGGCAGAAGTGCAACAGTTCGTCGTCAGACCATTCGCGACTCATAGAGGCTGCTCGCTTCGAAGAATTGTCAGTCGCCGTTCGTCGACACCGCTTGATGGCAGTTGCGGCATCAATGCCGCACAAGGAGTAGAACGACTTCGACTCACAATCTCATTCGATCGCCGCCTGTAGAATGCAGTTTTCAAGCGCCGACGAGCCACTTTGAAGAGCGTGCAAGCAACTCGGTTTGTGAAGCTGTGCGGATAAATTCGATCATGCCGCCAAAATCGGTTGTGTCAGTTCCGTAGATCCGCCGATGAATGAAGACGACTGCCTCCTTTTGGCCGCCGCTGCGCGCCACGAGTCGGCAATGGGTTGCCCAAATTGCCAAAGCTTAGCCATCTCACTCGTGCGAGTGCGGCGACGCTAAGTCAGCAGTCGGGGGTCAGTGGTTTCTTTGCGGATCAGGACACGGACGATGAGAAAATTCCGAGGCTGGATCGGGGTCTCCTTTTTGACCGCCGCGATCATGAGTTCGGGATGTGGCTTTGAGCGACGCTCGACCGAGTTGGAATGCCCCGAGCAACCCACCTACCACTCGCCGTCAACGCGAGTGGACTACCCAGATGTCGTTACGCCTCTGGACGGTGGCCTGCTGGGGACTCAGAGACCGCTGACGGTGCTCGATGAGAACGAGATCGAGTTCGAGCATCTCACGTTGCAAGAAGCTGTTCGCACGGCGCTGCAAAACTCACGTGTGCTGCGCGATCTGGGAGGCCTCATCTTACGGTCACCGGGTTCGGCGAGTTCAACATATGACGTCGCCTTGCAAGAGCTTGATCCACGCTTCGGAATTGCGGCGGCGCTCAGTGAGTTTGACGCGTCGTTCGCCACCAATGTCTTTTTGGAGAACAACGACAAGGCCCTCAACAACCAATTCGTCGGCGGTGGCACTCGTCAGTTGGCTCAGGACTATGCCAGCAACCAATCACAGATCAGCAAGAAGGGTGCGACGGGCACCGAGTACGCGGTGCGGTCGATCATTGAGTACGACAACAACAACGCTCCCGGTAATAAGTTCACGAGCATTTGGAACACGAACCTGGAGGCCCAAGTCCGACATCCGCTGTTGCGGGGCGGCGGGACCGAGTTCAATCGCATCGCCGGTCCCAGTGGCCAGCCGGGAAACATGAGCGGTGTCGTGCTGGCACGTATCAACACGGACATCTCGCTCGCGCAGTTCGAACTCTCGGTGCGTGATTTCGTTAGCAATGTCGAGAATGCGTATTGGGATCTCTACTTCGCCTATCGAGATCTCGACGCGAAGATCATGGCGCGTGACAACGCGCTCCAAACGTGGAATGCAGTGCGGGCTCTCTATGACGCTGGTCGCGTCGGTGGTGAGGCCGAAAAGGAAGCCCAAGCCCGCGAGCAATATCTGCGGTTGCAGGATCAAGTGCAGAACGCGCTGAGTGGCCGCTTGACTGATGCCACTGCCACCAACAACGGTAGTGCGGGCGGCACTTTCCGAGGCAACGGCGGTGTCATGACCGCCGAACGCAAACTCCGTTTGGTGATGGGCATCCCCATCAACGAAGGCAAGCTGCTGCGTCCTGACGACGAACCCATTGACGCCAAGGTCATCTTCAATTGGGACGCCTCATTGTGCGAAGCACTACAACGCCGCGCAGAACTACGGCGTCAAAAATGGATCATCAAACGCCGCGAACAAGAGTACCTCGCAACCGCCAATTTCTTGCTTCCGCAACTCGACTTGGTTGGCCTCTATCGATGGCGCGGCTTCGGCGATGACTTGCTCGATCAAGGACGCGACCGCGGGCAGTTCGACAACGCGGTCGGCACACTCATGGATGGCAAGTTCCAAGAGTGGCAAGTCGGCGTCGAGTTTTCGTACCAGTTCGGTCGACGCAAAGGGCACGCCGCGCGGCAACACGCCGAGATGCAGCTCACGCGTGATCGCATGATTCTTGCCGAGCAAGAACGCGAAGTCGTGCATCAACTCAGCAACTCGGTCGCTGAGCTGGACCGAGCTTACGCGATTTTGGAAAACGCGACTGATCGCCGTATCGCCGCAGCCGAGCAACTGGAAGCGGTGCAAGCGGCCTTTGAATCCGACAAAGCCTCACTCGATCTCTTACTGCGTACGCAACAAGCACAACTCGAAGCCGACACGTCCTACTTCAAGGCGTTGGTCGAATACATGCTCGCCATCCGCAACGTGCATTACGAAAAGGGTTCGTTGCTGGATTACAACGAGATCTACCTCACGGAAGACGTTTGGCCGATGCAGGCTTATCACGATGCTCGCGAACGGAACCGCATGAAGGTGCCCGCCGAGTGGCTCGAAAACTTGGTGACGCGTCCCGAACCCGTCGCGGCTGGCGAATACCCCCAAGACATTCCCGGCGCAGTTGATGGCGGCTCAACCGCAGAGCCTCTTTCTCCTGCACCAACTCAACCTGCACCAGTTCAACCAGTCGATGAACCATTGCCACCGCCACCGGTCACCAAGGCCGCCGCTCTCTTTGACGATCAGGCAGGCTCGATCGAACCAGAAAGCACAGAACCAGCGACGAGTCTCGACGAACAGCGCCGCGAAGCACCGCCGCTACCAACTGCTGACGAGCAATAAGCACCGCTGCATGTCAACCGAGCCAGTACACTCAGACGGATGGTGCTTGGAGACGTTGATCAATCCACTCGGGCTCAACGAACCGTTTTAAAAGCCAGCGCAAGTTGTGCTCAAGGCGTTCGAACGTCTGAGCGCGCTCGGTCACGGACACGTTGACCTTCCAAACGAAGCCTTGCCATTCCAGATGCGCAGACCATTGCTCATGCCGCGCGGTGTCGTTGAGGCGATCCATCACACGCTTCGCCCAGACTTGCCCGTAGTGATCAACAAAGTCGAGCCACAACGCCGTCCACGGATCGTCGGGCAACGGTGTCGCATGACACCGCAGCCGAGCCAATCCCATAGACACCGCCAGTACGAGCGTCGCGCCAGCACGCACGTCGCGTTGGTGTCGGAACAACTCAGGTGAAACAGCAGACATCGGAGCGAGCAGGAGCACAACTGATCCAGCAAAGAGCAGCACTGGCAATGTGAATTTCGTGCCGAAGTAGTTTCCACAGCCCATCACGAGAACCACCGAAAACGCAACGAGCGCGGGCTCTTCTAACTCCAGAGGGACACCGGCACGCCACACGCGCGTCGAAGCAACAGCCGGCCACAGCAGCACAAGCAACAGCGGCAACAACACAAAGAAGCCCCAAGCCGCCGCTCCTGGTTTGCGAGCGCCCAGCACAGCAACCGGAGGACACGCACACATCACTGCGGTCAGATACCACAGCAAGTCGCGACCACCCTCCGTGAAGGCGTTCACAGCAAAGTCGCTCGCGAAGGCGAAGGTCCACATCACGAGACTGGTGAGCGACCAACTCGCGGCAGTGCGCAGCGTCGTCCGCCACACATCCCGAGCCGCCTTCCACATCACGGCCCAGCACCCAAGCAAGCCCAGGCTCGCCACGATTTGCAGGGCGATCGAGCCCATGAATGCCTCACAGAAAAGTCAGACGCCTTGAAGCCATTCGACAAACACTACTTCGAGTCTTTCGGTTCGGCGGTCTTTGCGCCCGCCAGCAGACTTCGTGGTCCCATCCAACGCTTCGTATCGATCCCCAATGACGTCAAACAACGAAGCAACACGATCGTCGCGATGACCTCATCGAGGTTGCCGACCATCGGTGCGTTGTCTGGTCCGAGTTCGATGACCCCGGCACCAAGATTCATGAGGTACACTCCCGAGAGCACCGCTCCCACCAACGCACTGAGTTTCTTGGCTGCGGACATCAAGGCTCTCTTTCAGTAGAGCGGCGCAATGTCGTGCGGACTGCGGTGACTAATCCATCGCAGTCGCACGGCGTAGTTACTCGCTCGCTGCTGGATAACGGCCTTCCTTCGCAACAGTGTTGTCCGGGTTCATGTAGAGCACGACCGCGCCCGTAAACCGCTCCTCTTCGCGAAACGTCCAGAGCAGCACTTCGTCACCGACTTCACCCAGCCTTGCCGCCGCTCCATTCAACACAAACTCGCCTTCGGGGCCAGGCAACGCGTAGGTATCCCAACGTGTGCCCGTTGACTTATTGACGAGATAAACTCGCTCATAGGGATGAATCCCAGAGCGCTTCATCAAACTCGTTGGGATCGTCGCCGAGCCTTCGTATTCCAGGCTCTTCCCGGTGATTCTCAAACCATGGAGCTTCGCTCCGACAAACTCACGCATGCCTTACTTCCCCGGTGCCGAACGGTGGAAATGGACGTGGACCCAACGACCATCTTTCTTCTGCCAGACCCGCGTTTCTTCAATCGCGACACACGTTGGTGAGCCATCAGCGAGGATCTTTTGAACGACTCGCACATAGGTCACCACAGCGGCGTCGCCCATCACACGGACGTGCGGCGAGGCCATTGTTGATTGCTTCGGCGGCTTCGTCGGCGAGCCTGGCATATCGAAATAAAACTTGTGGAACGGCAGGCCTTCGACCAACTGCCCCAAGGCTTCAGGTTCGAAGCAGCTCAGACTTTCGTCGCACAATTTGGCGTAAGCGGACCAATCGCCCGCATCAATAACCTTCAAGAGTTGACGGCTCAGGTCGAGAATTTCAGCTTCAGCAGACACGTTACAAGGTCCTCATTCAACAAGAGGGAACAAAACCAGACGGTGAATCGAACAACTCACTCGGTCCGGATGTTTGAGCCGCAGAAGCCTCGCCAGCGTTGCTCACGAGACCACCGCAACCACGGGTTGTCCAATAAGGGATCCGACTTCGATTTGCGAGTTTGAAGGCGATCCGCTGCGACACAGATTGGTGCTGATTGGTCGCCATCACTCCTGAAACGATGCGGACAGCCTTATCGAGCCGGCTGGTGGTCACGGCGATGCGACGCGCCATCAGCAGCACAACGAGCACCAGGCCATCACCAGCACCCCTGCGTAGACAACGATTCGTGGTGCAGATTCTGATCGCCTCAGTCTTGAAGAAACATCAAATGTCTACATAGTCGCATTGCTGTCGAGGCAGGTGAATGAATGCCAAGATAAAAGTGCCGCGTGTCAGTAGCGAAGCGGTGTCCCCACGATCTTGTTGCTGTTGAGGAGTTGCTGAACGCATGAAAGTGCAATCGCTGCGGATCAATCACTTCGGTCACTTCGCGGACTTCGAGTTGTCGTTTCAAGATGCGTCGTTCGTGGTCTTGCATGGCCAAAACGAGGCTGGCAAATCGACGTTGCTCGACTTCCTGCGCAAAGTGCTCTTCGGATTTGACGAGCGCGAGCGATATGCCTTCGTCGATGGCGACAAGATCGGCGGACGATTGATCTTCGATCTCGCAGATCGACGACGCGTTGAGTTGTTCCGCCGCAAAGGCCGCAAGAACACCGTGCAAGTCCAGATCGACGGAGCCGAAGCAGCGCTCGATGAAGTGGGCTTTGCGCGCCTGATCGGTGATCCCGATGCCAATCTCTTTAAGTCCATCTTTGCCTTCGGACTCGATGAACTGCGAGCGGCTGAGCAGTCTTTGCAGCACGAGAGCCTGCGCTCGGCGCTGTATGCCGGAGGACTCGGTTCAACGCTCAATCCTCAGCAACTGTTGGATGAGTTTGAGTCGCAATCGAACACCTTCTTCAAAGCGGGTGGCAGCAAACCGGTGATCAACTTGCTGAGTCGCGAATTGAGCGACCTCACCAAACAAATGAAGCAGGCGGTCGTGAAGCCTGATGATTACCTCGATCGCGAACGAAAATGGCGCAACCAACAAGCGCGGGCGGATCAACTCGCGACCAGTCTCAAAGCCCTGCGCGAGGAACGACAGCGAATCGACATCGTCCTGAAAGCGTTGCCGTTGTGGATCGAGCGCCACACGCTGGCGTCGGAACGTGAGCAGATTGTCTTACCTCCCCAATTCCCGCATGACGCGCGGCAAACATTCGAATCAACACTGAAGGAACTTCGCCGACTCGCCGACGAGTGCGACGGATTACGCACTGAACTCGACGCCACGCACCACCAACAAAACGAGCTAAAAGTCGATACGATGGCACTCGCGGCAGCGGCAGAGATCGCCAACTGTGCAGAACTCGCGATGGGTTATCGCGAAGCTCGCTACGAGCTTCCGGAGTTGATGCGCAAGTACGAACTTGGAACCGTGGAGGTGCAGTCCGAGCTGCATGAACTGCGCCCCGGCTGGTCGCTCGATAATCTGCAAGCCTTCTCGCTCAGCGCAGCAACCCGCCATGCCCTCACTAAGCTCGCGCAACGTCAAGACGAATTGCGCACCAACGAAACGCGTTTGAAGGCCGAGCAGGCGTTGACTCAGCGTGAGTTGCAACGAGCGACAGAAGAAGTTGAGGGACTCGGAAGCGCGCAAGATGTCTCGCACTTAGCACGACTGGTCGACGAGTCGCACGAGTACGCCACCGAGATGAAGTCACTCGTGAAAGAGCGCGAGACACGAGAGAAGCTGCGACTGAACTGGGACACGCAGCGACTCAAACTCTCTCCGCCGTTGTTGCCGTCCGTCAGCGAGCCCGAACGATTGGCGGTCCCTCCTAAGGAATTGGTCCTGAAGTGCGAACGGGATCAACGCGATGCTCAAACGCGATTCACGTCTCTGCAAACGGATCGCAGCGCGAAAGAAAAGTCACTCCGCGAACTGCAGGATCGTTTGAAGCGACTCGACGCACAGCATGTCAGCCTACCCAAACTCGAAGAACTCACCGCCAGTCGGCAACACCGTGATGAGGAATGGTCAGCGCTGCGCACTCAGTTCATCGAGGGCGAGGCGACCGTGCCGCCCGTTTCGCCGATCGTGTTTGAAGAATCGATCATCAAGGCCGATCAACTGGCCGACGCGATCTATGAGAACGCCGACTCGGTCTCGCAGCGCGAGCGACTCAAGCACGACATCGCGACGGCCCAGCACGAACTTGATGTGGCACTGTCGGAGTGTGAGCGGCAGCAAACTGTTATCGATCAACTCGCGACTCAATGGTGCGGCTATTGGGCCCCGCTCGGCTTCGAACCGTTGCCACCAGAAGCCATGACTCGCTGGCTCGACGAGCATGCCAAGTTGGTCGAGATCACCCATGCGATAGCCGCCAAAGACATTGAAATCGACGCACTCACGCAACGCGGCGCCGTGTTTGAAGAAGCGCTCCGTGCGGCATTCGCTGAGCACTCGAAGAACTTGGCCAGCGGTGCGGTGTTCGATGTCGCCCATGCTCTGGCGCAAGCCAAAAAACTCGTCAAGGCCGCTGAGGCTGCAGAGGAGACTCGCAAAAAGGCTGACCGCGATCTGAAAAAGCAACTCAAGAACTCTCAAACGCTCGCCGAGCAATTGGAGGCTCATTCGTGCTGCGAACAAACGTGGCAGCGCGAGTGGCAAGCGTTGCTCGCAGAACTCGAATTGCCGAACGACTGGTCGATCGAATTAACACGATCAGTCATCGAACGGCTGTCAGGAACTCAGACAAAACTCAAGCAACTCACTGAGAACCAGGCCCGTGTCGACCTGCTGCGACGCCGAGTTGCCGAGTTCGAGCCGCTCGTCACAAGCCTGGCGGAGAAGTTACAAGAACGACTGGATCACGAGCGACTGGATCTGACAGCGCGACGTTTGCAAGAACGTGCCACGCAAGCGGCTCAAACAGATCAGAAACGCCAGCAACTCAGCGAAAACGAGCAGCAACAACTCAGTAAACTGAAAGCCAAGTCCGCCGAGCATGCGCGCCGTGTCGCCGAGCGCGCCGAATTGTTACGCCAAGCAAACCTGCTCCCAGCGAAGCCACATCATGCGGCCTCTGCCACAAGTGACGCCAACGACCAGTCACTCGATTCCGAGTTTTTGCGACTCGCGGCACTCGCTGAACGGGCCAGTGAGTTGGACAAGCAGCAAGTACAACTGACGCGGCAGTTGGCTTTACTGCGTGGCGGACAGGAGTCCGAGTCAGACTTCGAAGCACGACTGCGCGATGCGGATGCCGTTGCGCTGAGTCAACGAGTTGAAGATATCGAACGACAACTCCAAGAGTCCGAACGCGACGAACAGGCCGCTCGCGAATCCGCTGGAAGTTTGCGCCGCGATTTCGAAGCGCTCGACGGCACAAGTCAGGCAGCAACGATTCAGGAGTTGGTCGCCCAGAAACAGTCGCAACTGGTTGGCGAAATTCATCGTTATGTGCCGCTGGTCTTCGCGCGACGTTTGTTTTCGGAAGCGATTCAGCGGTTCGAGCGCGAGAACCAACCAGCGCTCATCGGCGAAATCTCACGTCTCTTCGCGTCGCTAACGCGCGGTGAGTATGTCGAGATCGAACGACCGACCTCTGATCGCGATGCCCTTTCGGTACGTCGCCACGATGGCGCCGAACGCACGCCCGATCAGCTCAGCACAGGCACACGCGAACAACTCTACCTGGCAATCCGACTGGGCTACATCCGCCATTACTGTCGCTACGCCGAGCCATTACCCATCGTCATGGACGACGTACTCGTCAATTTCGACATCGACCGAGCACGCGCGACTCTGGAAACTTTGCGTGAATTCTCACGCGAGGTGCAGGTCCTGTTCTTCACCTGCCATCGCTACTTTATTGACGTGATCCGTGACGTGATCCCGGAGATGGCTGAGATCAATTTGCCCCGTCGGTAGCTTCAGCACGTGGCATCAGACCTCGGTGGTCGTTGTTCCCAGATGTTGCGAAGCTGGAGATTGAAGTGCTGCGACTTCTTCCGTGAGATCGATGCCCACGGGGCACCACGTCATGCAACGACCGCAACCCACACAGCCGGATGTGCCGAATTGGTCGTACCAGGATCCCAGTTTGTGCGTCAGCCATTGGCGGTAACGCGAGCGGATCGAGTTCCTGACCACCCCGCCGTTCATGTAGCTGAAGTCGAGGTTGAAGCAGGAATCCCAAACGCGTTGTCGTTCCACGCGCGTAATGTCGAGGTCGGACACTTCGGTTACCGAGCTGCAAAAACATGTCGGGCAAACCTGAGTGCAGTTCGTACAAGACAAGCAGCGGTCAGCGACTTCACTCCAGCGCGGATGCTGCAAGTGACCGAGCACGATGTCTCGAGCCTCATCGCGCGGCAGATGACGTTGCTGCTGAGTCGCCCCAGCGCGGCGTTCGTCAGCATTCCTGAGTTGCCCGACAGTGGCCGGGGTTGTCGTGATTGCGGACAAGATCTCCGCACCTCGCTCGCTGCCAACGTCGATCACAAAGCCACCTTCAAACTCGGTCCCTAATTCCGTCAGCGCAAGATCAAAGCCACTCGTGCAATGCGGTCCAGTTTGCATCGACTCACAGAAGCATGTCGGAGCGGACTGAGTGCAATTCACGGCAATCAACAACGCACGTTCGCGCCGCGCGGCGTAGATGGGATCGACGAAGCCAGATTGCTGAAAGACTCGATCTTGGATGGCGATCGCAGCTAACTCGCAAGCACGCACACCAAGGAACGCAAAACGTGGTTCGTTGGCAGCCTCGTTCGCAGTCACTTTCCAACCATCGTTTGAAAGCTCGGCGAGCGACAGTGTGGACATCGGCGGAAATAAGAACTGTTTCCAAGAGTGCGGTCCGACAACAAAACCAAAACACGCCTCGTCGTCGCGACGTTCCAGTCGGTATCGGCCCGGCTCTTGTCGATCAGTCCAACCGCGCGGCAAATCCTCAATCGAGTGAACCCGGTCGTAACAAATCGCCGCTTGCTGCACTGTCGGACCAACGACGGCATATCCCCGCCGCTGGAGTTCGCACAGCAACTCAGAAAAGCCGTCGAGCGTTAGAAACCGAGGCCTGTCGTTCATGCTGTCACTCCTCGATCTGCCGGCGCATCGGCGAGGAACATGTCGAGCAGTTGCAACCGTGTCGCCAGTAGTCGCTTCGACAATCCTGCCGCAACTCGCCGCATCAACTGGAACCCAAGTTCGTGATCAGCTTCACAAGCCACTGCGAGGTCTCGACCGGACAGCGCGATGAGTTCCACATCATCTTGAGCGATTGCGGTTGCCGTCATGCAGGAATCGCCAATGAGGCTCGACCAAGCAAGTAGCTCACCAGGCCCAATCGTCAACAACCGACTGCTGCCGCGCCCGGCCAGGCCCATTTCCAAAACAACGTACCCGCTGCGCACGATGTAAAACCCATCATGCACATCACCTTCTCGAAAGATTACTGTGCCGCGCGCATAGGACTTTCTCTGAGACAGTGCGGCCAGCCGTTGCGTGACAGAATCGGGCAAGTGCAACGCAAAGTGCGATTCACGAATGGCATGAGCAAGTTCGGCAAGTTCCATGATCCCGTTGCGACTCAGTGAGGTCGCTCCTTGCGAAGAATGAAACACAAAACGCCGACAACTGCATCCAGCGGCGTTCCGTCTGCACGCGAGATCGTCGTGCATCTCAGATTCAAGCGCAAGGGATCACAGAGCATTTCGCGCCAGCCACGGTTGAGGTCTGTGACCACTCATGACTCCGGCGGAGCGACGATGACTGATTCGGCGTCACTCATCAGCGAGGGCGGCAGTTCTTGCAGGCGTTGATACGAACTGCTGAAGCCGCCCGGTCGATAGTAGTCCGGCAACTGGCAGCCAGTGCTGCAACAACACAGGACAGCAACCATTGCTCCCCAAAGGCTGCTGAGCTGGCTGACATGATGATTCGGCAAAGAGTCCTGCATCGCCAAAGTCCCCCCAATCGGCGATGTCGATATCGGCGTGCGGAGGCTTCTGCCGATATCTCCGCAGGAATAGAGACCACAACAGAATGACCTTCCGGGGAATCTCCGCAGGCGAGCCAGGCATTTCCCTCCGCTCGCGGAGACAGGAGATGGAGTTAGCGGTTTCAGCGTTTATCACCGATGAGCAACGGCAAGAGTTTGTTGAATTCTTGCTCTAGCTTTTCCGTGTTCCGGCGCCAGCCCACAAAATCAACCGACAGCTTCGCGATTTGCTTCTCTTGCTTGTGCTTCCAATCGCCGCTGAACATGAAGCCATCCAAGTTGAGTGGAAATAAGAGACGCACATCACGACCGGTCGCGGCTTTGAGGTCTTTTTCACGATTCAGCACGCGTTCAATTTCGGTATTGATCCACTGGCTTTTTAACGCCGACTTCGATGCACACAGCACAACACGCTCGGTCGTCTCGTAGGTCTGTGGTGAGAGATGGGTACGGCGTTCCGTGTCGTCGGATTGCTCGTCGAGCCAGCAACGCAAACCTCGTGACTGGGCGATGCGAGCAAGTGCCTGCGCGAAGACCGCATCCTCAGCAACAAACCGGATGAAGCACGGAGCGGCCTCGGCAGGATGACCAAAGATTGACTGCCACTGCTTGATGACGCCCTCCGCGATACCGCAGCCTCGCAGGAACTCCATCGAAAGGACTCCGTGCGAACGCGCGGCAGTATCGAACCCGAGGGCACTTGGTCCGATGTGCTGAGCGTGATCAAGTCCGATCGAATGCGAGAGATCGAGAGAGGCCAGTAACGTCCAACCAAACCTCGCACCACTGAAGTCGGCGTCATCGAGCGCCGTACGAGCGAGCTCGGCAGCAATCAAGATCGCATCATTGAGTGCAGCTTTGCGGAGCGTGGCATCAATGAGATCTGCCTTCGTGAGATCAGTGCACCGCAAGTCGCATTGAGTCATCTCAGCCCGACGGAAGTACGCACCGCTGGCGTCAGCGCCTGCGATCGTCGCGCGAAACAATTTCGCCGCATAGAAGTCTGCTTTAACAAGCTTCGCATCGCGTAAGTCCGCGCGCGTCAAATCTGCTTCAGCCAACTGAGCCCCAATCAAATCCGCATCGCGCAGGATCGCTCCAGTGAGATCCGCACGTTTGAGATTGGCGCCACGTAGGTTGACTCCCCGCAAGTCCGCCTCGGACAGGTTCAACAGGACGTCAGGGTTGGCTTGTCTCCACTTCGCCAACGCAGCGCGGCCCTGCTTCGCGATTGCCATCAAACTTTTGCTGCCCATTCATCGTCTCCACAACGAGCCCAATGCGCGACTTTCGAAGTTCGCATCAGGTCAAAAAAATGCCGACGTTCCGGCACGTCGGCATCTTAAGCGTTTGAGCGATGATGTCCCGTTGCTGGGAATGCTCGTCGTCCTGATGCTGCGGCAACCACTCGGTGAGTGAGCGAGGCAGGCAGCATCTCTGCAGTGTCACGTTGCATCCAAACAGGGAGTCAACGCGACGAATTCACCGTCAGTCGATGCAGCAGGCAAGTTCGGCAACCGAGACTCTCGCCTGTTGCTCGCGTTATTCGACAATACGCACATTCTCGGCGCGCGGACCTTTCGGACCTTGGCCAATTTCGTATTCCACTTTTTGACCAACTTGCAGGTCTTCGAAACGCAAGCCGTCTTGAACAGAGGAGAGATGGAAGAAAACGTCGCCGCGATCGCTGGCGATGAACCCAAAACCTTTTTCAGCAAGCTTCTTGATCGTGCCTTGTGGCATCTGACTTTCCTCACGCACTCACAGGGGAAGAGAGCCTTCGCGACAACGAGCCCTGATTCACTGTCACGAAGTGAGTTCGACAACTGCACTGCGTCGAACTCGAGAGACGGAGGAGAGCGATCGGTCTCTGAAGCGTCCGGATGCCCTTAATCTCGACCTTGCGGGTTCAACAGTCAGCATGACCGTTCCCGCCTCACCTCAACGGATCGAAGTCTAAGCAGCTAATTTGTCAGCCGAAAAGGCAAGCAACCGTTGATGCGAGAGAAAGTGCGAGACGTATTATCACTTTCGCCGCGTGCCTGGTGGGCGTCAGACAGCGACCGGCAGCAGCGCGATGACATCACCAGATCACTCGCAACCGAAGCAACAACGCTTTGTCGATCACCCAAGCAGTCGCGCGCGCAGCTCACGGACAACAGCCTCGGCGGTCGCAAGATTGGTTGCCAACGGGACGCGATGCACATCGCAAACTCGCATCAATGCCGACACGTCGGGCTCATGCGGTTGAGCGGTCAGCGGGTCTCGGAAGAAGAGCACCGCTGTAATGCGACCTTCAGCCACTCGGCCACCGATGACGAGGTCGCCACCTTCAGGACCATGCACAACACGTTCGACAGTTAGCCCGAGTTGCTCAGCCAGACGTTTGCCAGTCTGCCCGGTTGCGACCAACTGCTGGGTCTTGAAGTAGTCCAGATGTCGAGCCACAAAGTCGAGCATCTCCGGTTTGCGAGCATCATGCGCAATGAGAGCAATCACAATACGGCCTTTCGAATTGGTGTGATGAGCGTCCAACGATGCAACGAGCATGTGTCTCTTCCGTAGAGCAACTGTTCGCGATTTCTAAGGACTCGACCATAAAGTTGATCTGTACTCCTCGTGCAACAAGCCGTCCGTTGATTCTCCAGCCATGGCGGCGTTCGATCACAACACAGTAAGGAGTCGCAGTTTGTCGGACTCTCGCTGCGATACTTCATCCACCCGACAGAGTTAGTTGCCAACATAGCAGGAACCGGTCGCTGCCTCGCTTGGCCCGGCTGACTCTCACACAGGAACTCACTCATGAGCCTTGATCTCCACATCAGCATTATTGGCCGCGCCACGACGGCCTGGCGGCGTTGGCTCTGCTGTGTACTGGTCGCAGTTCTGAGTGGTGGACTGACGAGCGACGTGAGAGCTCAACAAGGTGGTGGTAATCAAGGCGGTAATCAGGGAGGCAATCAAGGTGGTGGACAAGGAGGGCAAGGAAACAACGCGGGCGGCATCGCGATTGATGCCGATGGCGTCCTGACAATCGCGGTCGGGAAAGAGATGACCGACAAACTCGCGCTCAAGCGCCTAGAGGCCGCCGCGAAAAACTCGCTCGACACCTCACTGACGAAGTTCTCAGCGTTGCGGAAAGTGTCCCTTGTTCGGTTGGAACAAGCGGTAGCAAAGCTCATCGCCGCCCAGCAACCGCTGACCAATGACATGCAGTTCATGGCGGGTCTGCAACGCATCGACTTTGTCTTCATCTATCCCGACACCGGCGATCTGGTCCTCGCAGGGCCAGCGGAAGGCTTTGCGGCCAACTCGGTCGGACGAGTGGTGGGAATAACGACCGGGAGGCCTCCGTTGCGATTCGATGACCTTGTTGTGGGTCTGCGATCCAGCCGACGCGGTGCTGTGATCGGTTGCTCGATCGACCCGGTCCCTGAAAACCACGCCCGAATGATTGCAGCTGCGAAGGCGAATTCGGGACCAGCGACTCCGGCGGCTATTCAGGCGAAGTATCAAGAGCTGACAAGGCTGCTCGGTCAACAAGTCGTCACGGTGAATGGGGTGCCAGCGGATTCACACTTCGCTCAAGTCATGATCGAAGCCGATTACCGCATGAAGCTGTTCTCGGTTGGTCACGACCTGCCGCGTGTGAATGGCTTCCGCAGCCAACTCGATCTCCAGAAGCCCGGCGACACCATTTATCAGCGGTGGTGGTTCGCACCGTTCTATGAGAGCCTTCAGACAACTGACGACAACACCGCGTTTCAGTTCGTGGGGCAACGGTTGCAAGTGATGTCACAAGATGAATTCATCTCTGAAAACGGTCAGCGTTCGGCAGCAACTCAACGCTTCTCCTCGCAAAAATGGGCGAAGCTCGTCACCGACAAGCTGCCAGAACTCGCCATCGCGGTGCCGGTCTTTGCTGAACTGCAAAACCTGACCGACATCGCGATCTTGGCCGCACTGATTCGTAAGGAGAATCTCGCGAGCAAACTCGCTTGGAAGATGGACCTCTTCTTGGACAGCACGAAGTTGCCCCATGCCTCCGGACCGACGCCCCGCAAAGTGCCATCAATCGGCAACGCGAAACGGTCTGGCCAATTGATGCTGGGCATCATTGGTGGAGTCACCATCCCCGCTGACTCGACGTTGGATCGGTTGAATCTGTCCACCGAGAAAAGTCGTGATCTAGATAGCTCGCGCAGTCGTAGCATGCTGAACAACGATCGCGATTCTTGGTGGTGGGACTAGCTCCAGGACGGCCGTTCAAACTGCACGCCGTAAAAAGAACTCGCAATCTTTTCGAGCCAGGATCAAACTCCCGCTGCGTCGTTTGGGTTTCCCCAAAGCTCGTCATGGGAGGGATCATCATGGCTCGTCGCAAGATTCGTCAGGAAGCGGTTCCAGTTCACGCTGCGACCGATGTAGACGAAGGCAGGGAAATGAGTGCTCTGGCCGTCAAGCCGCTGCCTCGTACAGAGATCTGCTCACCACATGGGTTTGAGCAGCAAGTTCGCTTTGAGTTGGAGTCGGCGCATCAGTTTTCGTCACTCGTTGTCAGACGCATTCCCGGTGGTATCTGCTTACAGGGCGTACTTGATGTCGACGACAGCTTGCCGGATGTCGATTCGCTCGCCCGGCGAATTGCTGGAGTCGAACGAGTGCTGAACCAACTGGTGATGGTTCGACGCCATGACGAGGTCAATCGGTTGACCTAGGCAGGTCTGCAATCCCGTGAGTCGGCGTGGAATCATCTGTTGCTTGTCGAGATCTCCTCACTGCTTGGTAAGCGCACCGCTGATCCGATGCTTCTCGTCTGTGCTCAGAATGCTGACGGCTGGATTGCTTCGTCGCTTCGCGAGAGCCGTTTCCGGTGTGTGAGCAGCCGTCTTGAATTTTCAAAACTCATGTTGAGTGCTGACATCTTGATCGCCTGAGATCGCGACAGCGCGCGGCTTCCATTGCATTACTTTCTCGGCCTATCGAAGTTGCACTGCGCGTCTCTCATTGGGACGCTCATAGCTCTTCCTGCTTTCATTCCTGCCGAGACTCCCCATGCATTGGTTCCGCCTTTCCTTACGCTGGTCGTTGTGTGTCATGTCTCTGAATGCCGCGCTGGCGGTTAATGCCCAACAGCCAGAGTTTGATTCCAGTCGGTTTGAAGTCACGCCGCTGGTCAGTGGGCTGCGGCAGCCGATGGAGTTGTCGATCGCGAGCGATGGGTCGATCTACTTCATTGAGCTGGAAGGAAAACTACAGCGGCTCGATCGCAAGACGAATAAAGTCGAGCTTGTCGGCGAAGTGAAGATCACGACGGCTCAGGAGAATGGGCTCATCGGGATGGCGCTTGATCCGAAGTTCGCTCAGAACAATTGGGTCTATCTTCAATACTCGCCGCCGGACTATCCGGGGCAACGCATCAGCCGCTTTACGATCGTCGATGGCAAGCTCGATCTGACGAGCGAGAAGCTGTTGCTCAAGTTTGAAGAGCAACGCAAAGAGTGCTGCCATCATGCGGGCTCGATGATGTTCGGGCCGGATGGCAACCTCTATGTCTCGACCGGCGATAACACGCATCCGCATGCGGACTCGAATGGCTATGCCCCGATTGATGAGCGGCCCGATCGCGCTCCGTGGGACGCTCAGAAGTCGTCGGCGAATACCAATAGTTTGAGTGGGAAGATTCTGCGTCTGCGTCCCAATGACGACGGCACGATGTCGATCCCAGACTGCAATTTGTTTCCGAAGGACGGCTCTAAAGGTCGGCCCGAGATCTATGTGATGGGCTGCCGCAATCCGTGGCGCATGACGGTCGATCAGCGCAATGGCTTCGTCTATTGGGGCGAGGTCGGTCCCGATGCTGGCGGCGATGGACCGCGAGGTCCGCGCGGGTATGACGAGATCAATCAAGCAAAGCGCGCGGGCAATTTTGGTTGGCCCTACTTCATCGCGAACAATCTGCCGTATGTCGATTACGACTACGCGACGATGAAGCTTGGCGAGAAGTTCAACCCGGACGCGCCCATCAACGAGTCTCCCAATAACACCGGGGAGAAATTATTACCGCCCGCTCAACCGGCTCTCCTCTATTACCCCGGCGGTCCGTCGAAGGAGTTCCCGGAACTCGGCGGAGGCGGACGCACGGCGTGCGCGGGACCGGTCTATTACTTCGATGAGAAGATGACATCGGGCACGAAGTTTCCCTCAGCGTTCAACGGCGTGCTCTTCATCTATGAGTGGACTCGCAACTGGATCAAGGCGGTGCATCTCGACGAGCAAGGCAACGTCAAACGCATCGAGCCCTTCATGCCTCAGCAAAAATTCGTGAGGCCGATTGATATGCAGTTCGGTCCCGATGGCTCGCTGTATGTGATCGAGTACGGCGAAACATGGGGCGTGAATAAGGACGCTCGGCTCATTCGCATCGACTATGTGTCGGGCAATCGAGCACCGGTCGTCGTCGCGTCGGCAGAGAACAACATCGGCAAGCAACCGCTCGCCGTGAAGCTGTCGAGCAAAGGCACGTTCGACAAAGACGCGAAGGACGAGCTGAAGTTTGAATGGCGCGTGCATCGCGCTCCGCCGACTCCGGCTGCTGGGGCGAAGTTAGATGTAGCAACTCCTACCTCAGTAGCTCTTGATGCTCCGAAGCCGCAAACGTTCGAGGCAACTCCGCCGATGATCGTCTCTCATGAAGCGAACCCGACCGTCAGCTTCGATCAACCGGGAGTCTTCAACGTCGAGCTTGTCGTCACCGACTCGCACGGAGCGAAGAGCAGCGCGTCGGTGCCGGTGCTCGTCGGTAACGAGCGACCGACTGTGAAGTTCCTCGAACCTCAAGTCGGCGACTTCTTCGATCCCGAGCAGCCCATCAACTACCGGCTGATCGTGAAGGACGATGAAGACGGCACGAACGACGATGACGACATCGACAAGAACGACGCTCCCGAGATCGACCGTCAGTCGCCCGGTCGGACGTCGGTGAATGCGACCTATGTGCTCGGTGCGATGCCGTCGGCCAATGGAACCGCGAGCGAAGAGAACGCGCCGCCGGGCATGAAGCTCATGAAGCAAAGCGACTGCTTCAATTGTCATGCGGTCGATCAGAAGCGCGTCGGACCGCCGTTCCTCGAAGTCGCGACGAAATACAAGAAGCAAGCTGGAGCATTAGAGGCGTCGGTGCAGCGCGTCATCAAAGGCTCGTCGGGAGTATGGGGCAAAGTCCCAATGATCCCGCACGGGCACAACACCGCCGAAGAGATCCGCGAGATGGTGAGTTGGGTCTATAGCCTCGAACCGGCGGGACTGGTGCGAGTCTTCCCCGGATTCGTGAACACGATCCCGGTCTCGAAGGACGAGACATCGAAGCCCGGCTACTTCCGACTCGAAGCCAACTACATCGATCGCGGCGCCGGCGAGATTCCCGCGCTGACGGCATCAACAACATTGCTGCTGCGTCCGCGCCTGATCGAAGCCGAGACCGCTGACGAGATTCACGGCTCGCAAGTCTTAGCTTCCGGCAACGCGAGCGGCGGCAAGTTCGTCGGTGCGATCAATCACGGTCACTTCATCCGCATCAACAGCATCACGCTGGACAAGGTCAGAAAAGTGACACTCAAACTGGCCTCAGCCGGAGCCGGCGGTTCCGTCGAGATCCGCCTCGACAAACCCGACGGCGAACTACTCGCAACCGTGCCCGTCGAAGTGAATGGCCAATGGGAGAAGTTCTACGAACGCACCGCCGAGTTACCCGAAACAAAGGGCCGTCACGACGTCATCGTCCGCTTCGTGCATCCGAACAAAGCCGGCGGACTGATGAATCTCGACTCGGTCAACTTTCTGCCATGAGTTGGTTATTTGAAGTACCAAATCCGCATCGCGACGTCGACGACCCAAACGACAATTCGTCAATGAAGATGACTATGACTTATCACTAGAGTGCCTGATCTGGATATCCGAAAACCTGCTCCGACCTAAGCGGCAGCATTCATCGGTGTGCGTGTCGTCACGGTCACATCGCTTGCGGTCAGTTCAATGCGGCACTGACGACCGTCAAGCTTCATCGGAAAACAGACGCAACTGCAGAGATTCATTCTGAGGGGAATAGCGCATGGAATTGGAACGTGTGGCGACACTCTTTCGACAAGCGGTCGACGAGATTGGCAAAGTGGTCGTTGGGCAAATGGAGTTGGTCGAAGGCGTGCTGATCGCGTTGTTCTCGGAAGGCAGCGTGCTCATCGAGGGCGTGCCAGGACTGGGGAAGACGTTGCTGGTAAATACGCTGTCGAAGGTTGTGTCTTGCTCATTCAAACGCGTGCAATTCACTCCCGACCTCATGCCCTCTGACCTCACTGGTCACAGCGTCTATAGCCTGCGGGACCAGCAGTTCCATTTCACTCCCGGCCCCATCTTCACAAACCTGCTGCTGTCTGATGAAATCAATCGAGCGCCCCCCAAGACACAATCAGCCTTGCTGGAAGTCATGGAAGAACGGCAGGTCACGGTCGATGGCGAGACACGGAAACTCAATCGCCCGTTCTTGATACTCGCCACTCAAAACCCGCTCGAACACGAGGGCACCTATCCGCTGCCTGAAGCGCAGGTTGATCGCTTCATGTTCAAGCTGTTGGTCGATTATCCACCGCCGGCGGATGAAAAGCTGATCCTCAGCCACTATGCCGCAGGGCGTCACCCGCATCGACATGCCGGTTTCGATGTTCAGCGCATCATGAACGCCGAAGAGATTCTGGAGATTCAGCAAGCCGTCACGCAGGTCATCGTGGAAGAGAAGTTGGTGAGCTACATCGTCGACATCATCGACCGCACGCGGCATTGGCCGACGGTGTCGGTGGGTTCGAGTCCGCGTGGTGGCGTGAATTTGCTCGTGGCTGCGCGGACGCTCGCCGCATGCCGAGGCCGAGACTTTGTCACTCCTGATGACATCAAAGAACTTGCTCCGTGGGTGCTGCGCCACCGCATCTTGTTGCGACCCGATATCGAGATCGAAGGCACAGGACCGGACGAAGTCATCCGCGAAATCCTCGACAGTGTCGAGGTACCGCGTTCATGACGCCTCGACCGCGACTCTTACTGGCGACTGCGCTCGTCGTGCCGGTTTTCATCGCTTCGATTTGGGCGACCGAATTGAGGCTGATCGGGACGCTGTTGAATCTTGGCTTGCTGAGTCTGGTCGTGGCGGATTGGATCGTGAGCCCCCGCTTGTCGTGGCTGAAAATCTCTCGTGAAGTCTCGCCAGTGTTGAGTGTCGGCGCTCGGAATCCAGTGCGCGTACATGTCTTCAACTCATCGAGCCAGCCGTTCGATGTTGAACTGATCGACGAGTATCCGCTGCCCGCGACTTCGTCAGTATTTCCGATTTCGCTCAGTGTCCCTGCTGGCATCGAACGGGCCGCGAAGTACTCGCTGCAACCACAACGGCGCGGACGTTCGAGCTTCGCAGCCGTGCATTTAAGAACGGCTAGTCGACTCGGATTCTGGACGCAGCAAGAACGTCGCGAACTCACAACGGATGTGCGACTTTATCCCGATATCCGCGCGGTCTACCGATTCGAACTCATGGCGCGCAAGAACCGATTAGAAGAACTCGGTCTCAAGATGCATCGGCTGCGCGGACAAGGCAGCGAGTTCAAACGTTTGCGCGACTACCGCCGCGAAGACGAACTACGTCAAGTCGATTGGAAAGCCACAGCGCGGCATCAGCAATTGGTGAGTCGCGAGTTCAACGTCGAGCGCAATCAGAACGTGCTCATCATGCTCGATTGCGGTCGCTCGATGCGTAACGAGTCGGGCGGACTGGCCTACATGGATCGCGCCCTCAACGCAGCGATCATGCTGAGTTACATCGCGCTGGGCCAAGGGGACACCGTCGGCGTCTATGCGTTCTCGAGCCATCTCGAACGTGCGATCAAGCCCGTGCGTGGAAAGCCCGGCATTCAGACCATCATTCAACACACCTTTGATTTGGAAGCTCGCTCAGAAGCCTCGGATTACTCCGCTGCCTTCGAACAAATTCGGCGGCGTTATCGGAAGCGATCGCTAGCGATCTTATTGACGCATGTCATCGACGATCAGCACCTCGCCACGATCAGCCGGCAGGTTCGTTCCTGGCGTTCGCCGCACTTATTTCTCTTTGTGTTCTTAAAGGACCTTGGACTCACAAACCTCGCCGATCGCGTGCCCTCGAATGACGTCGAGGCGTTCGAGACAGGTGCCGCTTCTGAGTTGCTCGTAAGCCTTGCGAAAAGCACGGCCACTCTGCGCGAGAGCGGAATCTTGCTATTGGAAACACTGCCCCAGAATTTGTCGGCAGAGTTGATCAACCAATATTTGGATATCAAAGCGCGGCATCTGATGTAGGCCGATTCTTAAGGTAGGTCAGGTGCGATGACAGATTGTGTTTTCTCGATGTTCCACCATCGCTGCCAGATGGCCTCGTCGTAGCCGAAGTTTTGCTGCGTCAGCTTTTTCAGTGCGATCAGCACTTCTTCGTTTTCAACAGTGACTTGCACGGGAATCTCGCGCGTGGCACCTGCGGTATTGCCTGGGGCATAGATGAAGCCATTGGGAAACTGCCCCTGACGCCAAGCGTCAACCAGTTGATCCGGCAGGCCGCTCGGATGCGGTAAGCGGCCATCCGAGCGAACTCCGACAGTGGGCACGGGCACACGGATCGTCGTGCTATGTGTGGTCATCAACGCGTTGATGAGCGAATTCACAGAGCTCGCGTCGCCCACTTTCATCAAGCCCAGTCCCGCACGGCGCACGATGACGTTGTTGCGGTCACGCAATGCTTTGACGAAGACGGCTCGCGCGATCTCAGCTTGCTCAGACTTAAACGACGTTAAGGCTTGCTCGCGGATATCGCGCACGTCTTCACGCAGCACGAACGTGGTCAGCGGCACTGCAGCCATCTGTCCTCCAACTCTCGCGATCGTCTCTAGCGCGAGTCGACGCACATCGTCACGAGCATGCTTGCCCAGCAACTGCATCACAGCCGGAATGGCATCTGGACTGCGGATGTCGCGGAGGGCGTTCAGTCCATCGGCGGCCTTGCCGACATTTGGTCCGGTCGCCAATTGCAGCCACTGTTTGACCTTTGCGAACCACTCCCTTTGTGCCTCGGTTTGCTCGGCCTTCGCCTGCAAAGACTCCAACTGAGTGATCGGCACATAGCGACCATTCAGCTTCACGAAACCTTGCTCACGCTTGCGTTCTTCGACGTCTTCTTTGGTCAGCCACTCACCATCTTGCTGAGTATGCCCGAGCCCTAAGTGCGCGGCTTTATGCTCAGGATCGAAGTCGAGCACACGTTCGAGATGTGCTCGACGCTGCTCGGTGAGTCGGTTCTCTCGGCACCACTCAGCCAACTCCCAATGCGCGACAAGTGTGTCATCCAACTCCTGCACACGAGCCGCGTAGTGCTCGAACTTCAGAGGCCGTCGCACCAGTTCCGCGACCTCTTCCTTGCCGAACGTGAAGACCGTGCCACTGAGCAATTGCACTTCCAAGACATCACTCTTCGACTTGGCATCGGTCTTGATCGTCCCACGCAAGACGCCGCCACTTTTGAGTTGCACCACATCTGCTAGCGCGACCGTCGATCCAACGAGGAGCAGCAGGCTTGGCAGTCTGAGCCGATATCGAGCCATGAGTCAGTCTCCTCAAGAGCCATAGCGGCGGACCAGTCGTGACGATGCTGAGCGACTACCGCACGCGCTCCAGTAAGTCGCGAATCACATCATCCGTCGAGACATTCTCGGCTTGTCCTTCAAAGTTCAGGATCAAACGATGACGCAGTGTCGGCAAGGCGGCGATCTGCAAATCTTCCCGAGAAACGTGAAACCGCTGATCGAGCACTGCCAAGATCTTGGCATACAGCAGGAGCGACTGCGCGCCGCGCGGGCTCGAACCATACCGAACATAACGCCGCACTTTGTCGGTTGCGATCTCGTTTTCAGGATGCGTGGCCAGCACGATGTTGATGGCCAGTTTGCGGACTTCATCAGCAATTGGAATCTGCCGTGCGAGCCGCCGCATCTCCAGAATTCGGTCGCCCGAGCAGACGGCCTCGGCATGAGGATAGGCTGTCGAAGTCGTACGATCGAGAATCGCAGCGAGGTCATCCGCCGACGGAAACTTGACCAATAACTTGACCAAGAACCGATCGAGCTGGGCTTCAGGCAACGGATACGTGCCTTCCATTTCGAGCGGGTTCTGAGTGGCCATCACCAAGAATGGCTCGGGCAAGTGATGCGTCTCACCACCCATTGTCACCGAGTGTTCTTGCATCGCTTCCAGCAATGCCGACTGTGTCTTTGGCGTGGAACGATTGATCTCATCGGCGAGCACGATGTTGCCAAAGATCGGCCCACGCTGAAATTGAAACCGCCGCGTCCCGTCCGGTCCTTCCACCAGCACGTTCGTGCCGATCAAGTCAGCGGGCATCAAGTCGGGAGTGAACTGCACTCGTGAGAAGTCGACGTGCAAGCAATCCGCGAGTGTCCTCACCAGCATCGTCTTGCCCAGTCCAGGGACTCCTTCGAGCAACACATGCCCGCCCGCAATTAAAGCAATGAGCGTACCCGAGATGATGTCATCCTGCCCGACAATGACTTTGCCAACTTCTTGTCTCAGGGTTTGAATGTCAGTGCGAAACTGCTCGCATTCTTGAGCGAGTCGTTCAAGTACGGGCATGCGGGAAACTCCGGGGGGCGATCAGGAAAGTCGTCGCAACGGACTTCATCAAGTCTGCCGAGATCAACTTCTTATGTGTCATCTTCAACGTCATATCAACGAGCACGATGCGCCATCCACGGTGTGAAATCGAGGAAGGCCAATGCGGCCATGCGGTAGCATGGTTGACTCTAAAAGGTTGTCCAAGAATTCGTAGGGTAGGCCTGCGGCTTGTTGAGAAGTCAGCAGTTTCGTGGGTGTAAGGCAGATAGGATGATCCCTCGCCAACAGGTTGAAGGGCTCGGCTTGGTTGATTCGTGGTGCTTCTTTGTTCGCGAACAGGGACAGAGCCACGATCAAGACTCCCCTCGCCTAAGATTTCCTCTAAGGCCAGCGATCAAGCGGCGTTGTCGTCTGGCGTGAACTCATTTGTGATGCGCAATCTGTGCGGCGAGCATCTCTACTTTGTGAAAGGACTGAAGCATGCGACTTACCACTGCCAGTCATCGGCTGCTGTGTCTCCTGAGCATGGCGGCATGCGCAATCGTCACTCGCTGCCCCGCCGAAGAGTTGCTCATCGAGCAGACCGAGCAGCCCCCGCGTATTGAATCGAGAGTGATCCGCTCGGGTTTCCCTGCGGGTGGAATGCCGGGAGCACCGGCACCTGGGTGGGAGGGACGACATCTGCCCGGCGGTGTTGGACCAGGGGCTCCGGCTGTCACCCCAGATGCCACGCTCCCCCAAGAAGCATTGCAGCTATTGACTCAATTCCGCAGTCATGAAGCCGAGCAACGCGCCAAGCTGGAAGCGGAATTACAACCGGCTCGACAACGAGCCATCGCTGCGCTCGAAGCCTTACAGGATCGATTCACGCGCGAAGGTAAGTTGGACGACGCCATTGCCGTCCGAACTCAAGTACGACTGCTCAAAGCTCAACAACCGGGAGTGCTGTCAGATCCCGGCAACCTCTACGCCTATCGGGGACGCATCGGAGTCGTGCTGATGATCAATGTGACAGGCAGCATTGATGGCTCAGTCTACGGCTCAGGGACTTACACCGACGACTCGGATCTCTCGACCGCCGCCGTACATGCTGGTGTGTTAAAAGTCGGAGAGACGGACATCGTGAAAGTTACGGTCTTGCCGGGCCGGGATACTTACGAGGCAAGTTCAAGCAACGGTGTGACGAGCTACCAATACAGTACGTGGGGAGGAAGTTATCGAATCGAGTCAGCCAAGTTACCGAAGGTCACTCCGCGAACAGTCATCACTCCGCAGGTGGGTGCTACTCGTACTCTGGAAGCCGTTTCAATCACCGATTCGATTTCAGGAGTGGGCTCGGTCGGCGAACAACGACGACTGCGCGTACGCGGGGCGAACGACGGCTATGTCTGGGGTTCAGGCACCTACACCGACGATTCGTCGATTGGTACTGCCGCAGTGCATGCTGGCTTGCTCAAGGTTGGCGAAGTGGGCTTCGTTACCATCTTGATCGACAAGGGACGCGAGTCTTACACGGGCAGTACCGTGAATGGCGTGCCGTCGCGCGACTACCGCAGTTGGCCGCGCAGCTTTGTGTTTGTGGTCGAGGAAACTTCGCCGCCTGTCGTGAAGCCTGCAACGGATGCGACACGCATCACTCCTGATCCCGGCACACTGTTGGAATACCGCTCCAAAATCGGTGAATCCTTCCTCTTCGAAGTGACGGGCAGCACCTCTGGCTTTGTGTATGGCAGCGACATCTACACCGACGATTCAACACTGGCGACAGTCGTCGTACATGCCGGCATCGTGAAGCCAGGCGAACGAACGGTCGTGAAGGTGACCATGTTGCCCGGTCGCGACGGCTACACCGCAACGATTCGCAATGGGATCGAAAGCCGCTCGTGGGGGACATGGTCCGCAAGCTTCAGCGTGAAGAACTTCGGGTATCCCTCGAACCCCAAATAACGGTCGTGGTTTGCAGGTCGACGACTCTAGACTGACCAGCACTCGTTGAATCGCAGATTGGCGCAACTTGAATCCAGAATAGAGTTGCCGATGCGCGTCGGTTGATCATTCTTCAACAGTTGGCAGATCTCGATTTGTAGATCCGACGAAGTCGTGTCTTTACGCTGACATCTGGAATTGCCTCGGCTGAGAACCCCTCGGGCTGTCGTCGACGTCTTGGCACAGCCCACCTCCTCATCAACTCGCAGCCGATCACTCGATTTACACCGACGCGAACGCACCCAGAAATTGCTCGCTGCATGGATGACACTGCACCCGCCGCCAACCAATTCGACGAGCAAGGCCCCCAATTCGGAGCAGCGCCGATTGCTCCGGCGAACTGTGTCCCGGATTCACCCGACGATGCCATGAGCGCGACGCGACGCCAGCGGCGCGAGTTGATCGCAGCCTACCAAAATCGAATGGCTCGGATGTGGCGGATCGCATTGGTTCTATTCGTCGCGACGTGTTTCAGCACTTGGCTTTCAGCAGGATGGACTTACTCGTTCGCCTTAATGTCGATTCTATTGGCTCACGAACTCGGACACTTCCTACAGGCGGTGCGGCACCGCGTCCCAGCGTCACCGCCATTCTTCATCCCGTTTCCGCTCTCGCCCTTCGGCACGATGGGAGCGGTCATCGCTCAAGCTGGCGGAGTCGCGAATCGCAGGCAAATGTTTGACATCGCGATTTCTGGTCCGCTGGCTGGCTTGCTGCTCGCACTGCCCATCGCTTGGTGGGGAGTCTCGCAATCGACGTTGGTCGAGATGATCCCCGGAGACGACGCGCTCATCTTTGGCGACCCCTTGATACTGCAATGGATGATCGAGCGGATTCATGGAATGAAGCCGCCAGAGACTGAGGTCGCGTTGAACCCGCTGTTGTTTGCCGGTTGGGTCGGAATCTTCATCACGGCACTGAACCTCATGCCGATTGGCCAACTTGATGGCGGGCATATTCTGTATTGCCTTATTGGACGTCGGGCGCATGCGGTCGCACTGCTCGTCGTGGCGAGCGCCGTCGGCTACATGGCCTATACCCGCGACTTCGGCTACGCAGTGATGGTCCTAATGGTGCTGGCGATGGGCACACGTCATCCGCCCACCTCCGATGATCGAGCCTCTTTAGGACCGCTACGCATCGTGCTGGGTTGGTTGACGCTGTCGTTTGTGCTGATTGGCTTCACACCACGCCCCATCTTTCAACTGCCCGAGAAGCCCGACCTTCAACTTCCCGCACGCCCTGATTTGGATCAGCGTGCGGTTTGATCATGGCGGGACTTTGATTCCCAAGTGGTCTGTCAGAAGACCATTGAAGAGCGATAAATGCGATGCTCGCGTTACAAGTCCACGAGGTGACTCGGCACCTGCCCCGAGTTGAAGTTCAGACATAGGGAACTTGTATGACAACACCGACTGATCCGACTTCCGCGAAACCTTGGCTGAATGCGTTGGGTTCGCGCTACTTCCTCGATTGGCTTACGGAGCAACGTTGCAGCCTGGCGTTCTCGACCTATCAAACCGGCAAGTTGTTTCTGGTAGGACGTAAGTCTGCGAGTGGCGCACCAGTGCCGCTTCAGAGCAACGATCTCGCGCTGTCGATCTTCGAACGCACTTACAACCACTGCATGGGCATGTGCGTCACACCGGACGGCAAGACGATCTGGATGAGTTCACGGTTTCAGATCTGGCGCATGGAGCAAGCTCCTGCGAACGCCGTCCCCTATCGACCAACGGAGTCTGCCGGCGTGGAAGGTGATGATGCTCAGCAAATCCCACACTGGACCACGCGCGGCTATGACTACGCCTACATCCCGCGCGTCGGCTACACGACCGGACACGTTGATGTGCACGACATGGCCGTGGATGGAAAGGGACAGGTCATCTTCGTCAATACGATGTTTGGCTGCTTGGCAACGATCAGCGAGACCGCCAACTTCAAACCGCTGTGGAAACCGCCGTTCTTGAGTGCGCTCGTTCCAGAGGACCGCTGTCACTTGAACGGCTTAGCGATGCGTGATGGCCGACCCGCTTTCGTCACCGTTGTCAGCCGCTCGGACGTCAGTGACGGGTGGCGCGATCGACGCCGTGATGGCGGTTGTGTTTTGGAAGTTCCATCGGGCGAGGTCGTCTGCGAGGGGCTCTCCATGCCGCATGCTCCGCGCTGGTACCGCGATCAACTCTGGGTTCTGAATTCAGGGACCGGCGAGTTTGGCCGAGTTGATCTCGCGCGCAGCAAATTCGAGCCGATCGCGTTCTGTCCGGGCTACCTACGGGGGTTAACGTTTCACAACGACTACGCGATCGCGACGCTCTCCAAGCCCCGGCATCACACGTTTCAGGGTCTCGCACTCGACGATCGACTGGCTCAGAAAGGTGCTGATCCTCAATGTGGCTTGCAAATCATCGACCTGCGTACGGGAGCGATCTCCGAGTTCTTACGGCTCGACGGAACTCTCGTCACAGAGTTGTACGACGCGGTGGTTTTACCGGGCGTTCGTCAGCCAATGGCCGTGGGTTTTAAGACGACCGAAATCGAGCGGTTAATCATGATCGACGACGAATAGGAGCCACCGCATGCTGGCCATGCCAGTCGCAAGCGTTAACCACGCAGCCCAACAGCTTGCAGCAAGCGGTTGGTTGACGAGTACGCCTCAGCGACCCAGTGCTCGATCTGATCAGGCTCAGGCGAATACTCCAATTCGATGGAGATCGCGCCGTCGATGCCCAATGCCTTAATCTCTTGCAGATATGGCTCGAAGGGCACCACGCCGCGACCGGGCGGCAAGTCGCCATGTTTGCGACCGTCACAATCCGAGATATGAACGTGAATGGCTTTGCCCTTCAGCTTTCTCACTTCGATCGGATCAACCTGGGCAAGTAACAAATGCGAGATATCGATGTTGGCCTGCAGCGCAGGATGATTGACGTCGTCGATAAACTGCACCATCCGCTCGACATTATTAAGCAACGATAGCGGAAACGGTTCCAACTCGAGCGCGATCTGGACGCCCAGCTTGGCCGCGTAGTCAGCCAGTTCGCGACAACGTTCAACTCCGGTGCGCCATTGCTCGGTGGGCGGGATTACTTCTTGATTCCAGATGTATTCACCGAGCACCAACAAGACATTGCGTGCTTGATACTCGTCAGCCAAATCGAGGTACTTCTTCACCCGGTCGACATGAAACCGCTGCACGCTCGGATTGAAATCAATCAGTCCCACCGCCACACACGCAATCGAGATGATGGGTAACCCGACTCGATCGCACTCGTCCTTAATCAGACGCCGTTCGCGGACGTCGATGTCGAGCGGGTCCGCAAAGATGTCGATGCTGTCGAAGCCAAGTTCCTTGGTCTTGCGAATGCCCCAGGTCGTCTCGCGTCCGGCTTGAGCCCACGCCGAATTGATCAATCCGAGCTTCACAGTAAGTCCTTCTGAATGCTTGCTATCCCGCGCGTCGTTCGGCGATGGCACGTAAGTGCCAACGAGCACTCCATCGATATTCGAAGCGTAACCGCGTCTTGCCAGGGAGTGGACATTGCCGATCGTCTACAGGTAGCGATTTACGGACGAGTCTCGCGACGAACTTGAGCAACAGGACTCAGGCGCACCCAACGAAAGTGCCACAAAGTGATAACCTTGGTGAGCGCGCTCACCGTCGACAGCAACGTGATGGGCCAACCACTCGCGGTGCCCATCGTGAGCGCAAACGCGATTGTTGAAAGATCCTTCCACAAGAAAAACCAATGCATACGTGCCGAGACTGCACCCGTGCGGCCAGTCCGGCGAATGACAAACACTTGGTGCAAATACCCCTGAGCCAACACCACCGTCGCGACGACAATGAGTCCTTGCGAGACCACCCTGCCCCACATGGCTGCTTGAGGAATCAGCAGCGCGAGCGGTCCTCCCAGCAGCAGCAATAGGCACAACGAGAAGGCAACGATCGCCACCGGTCCGCGCCGGTCACGAACAATTTCGCCAAGTACCACCAGAGTCAGTAACGATGCTGCCAGTCGAGGCCAAACGAGATAGTGATTCAGAGGCTCCAAACAGGCGCCATAGAGAAAGAATGACACAAAAGCCAAATAGCTGCTCACGAACTGATTGACCGACAAGATCTCGGTCGGACGATCAGCCGATTCATCCGTGCGAGAGTCCTCACGGCGCTGCCAGACAAATCGCAGTTGCGCCCATAAACCACTGATCGTGAGCAAGAAGATTGCCGAGCTAATGATGCCGGTAAGGTGATATGACATGCTTCATCGCCGAACAGAGAATGCGAACGTGGAGCGGTGATGATGCGTTGACAATAAGGAACCTGTCATCGTGAGTTCGATTCCTCGTGGCGCTGTCTGCTCAGCCAGCCGACGAACAACTTGGTGAATTTCTTCGGGGCTTGACGGTGGTCTGGTGCTGACTCTGATCGTTAGCGCTGATGGCGTGCCGCACAGCGTCGTTCCGAAGGCATCTTGAGTCTGGAGACCTCGGAGTCTGGCCCATGCGGCTGCGCCGTAATTTCTGAGAATGTGATTTAGCAGGAGCCAAAGGCGTGATCGAATTTCGATGTGACTCGTGCGAGAAGCTTTTGAGAGTTGGCGACGAGAACGCCGGAGCGCGCGCGAAGTGCCCGTCGTGCCAAGCCTTGTTATCGATCCCCAGTGCGAACGCGTTCCCAGGTGCAGGCTTCGCCGATCGGATTGGAACATCGCCCGGTGAAACTTCGGCCAATGAAAGCAACACCTCTGGCGAGTCTGGTGCAACCAAGGCCTGCCCCTATTGCTGCGAGACCATCAAAGCCGCGGCGGCGAAGTGTCGCTTCTGTGGCGAGCGTCTGGTTCGTGAGCACGATGAACTGCCGCGCAAGTTCGACATCGGCAACATCATCGGCTACGGCTGGCAAGTCTTTACCAAACGTCCGGCAATGGTCATCTGCACGACCTTCGTCGCTAACGCTTTACCGGCATTCTTTTTCGCAGGCATCTGGATTGGGATGGGTTTCGCTGTCGTTGCCGTCGCTGGCCCCGGACGCAATGACGACGTCGCCATGATCGGCTTCATCGGAGCGATCTCGCTGTGTGTCCTCATGTTTTCCTTCGCGAGCTGCGTGCTGAATGCGGGCATGCTGCGAGTCCATGAAAAGTTGGTGCGTGACGAACCGACAAGCTTCGGCGACATGTTTTTGCCGCTCACCGAAGTCACGAAGATCGTCGGTCTGACAATCGTCTTAGGCGGCCTGTATGTGCTTGGAGCTCTGGCCTGCTTCGTGCCTGGCGTCATCGTGCTCATCATGTATTGGCCTGCAGTCTTCTTAATTCACGATGAAGACTGTGGCGTCTTTGAAAGCCTGAGACGCGCCCGCAAACTCACCGACCACAACTGGCTGAACTCGTTTCTGATCGGCCTCATCTACACAGCCATCTCAAGTTCGGGAGCGATGCTGTTCTACATCGGCATGATTGTGACCATCCCGTTGTCGTACGTCGTGCTGGCGGCATCGTACGTCACGCTGCGAATCGATCATGAAGACCGCCACGGCCCACTGGATCCGCAACGCCCCTACGCTCCACTCTAACCCACCGTGAAGGTCACTTTGTTCGAGACCTCGACCAGCTTGCTCTTCGTAAAGTTGCCAGCGGTGTCTTTGAGGTAGCCGTCGTACTTAAACATTTGCAGGACGACTTCGTATTGGCCAGGAACGGTTTGGTCATGCTCATAACGCGACTCGGCACGCGCCGGCGCGGTCGCCACCACTTGGCCACCGCGACGAATCTCCCACAACAACTGAGAGCCCCAGTCGTTGGTCACGTCACTACGAACGAGCGTACGACCTTCCACTCGAATCTCAGCCTGCGGAGTACCTTCGAATTTTTGTTCCATGATCGCTCCCTTTGTCAGTCGTAATTCGTAGCACCGCCTTGAGCGTTCAACTCCTGCTCAAGCGGCGAAGCAACATATCGACGAAGTCCAGTGCGACCAAGTTGTTTCGCACCGTCTTATTCGAGCCAGCGCACCTCGCCGTCCCAACCACGAGCACACATCGCTCCGTGAATGCGCTCGGCGCGTTCCAACGAGCGAATCAAGAGCATGCCAATCGTCTGAGCCAGCGTCTTCCAGCGAAACCACAAGCTCGCTTGTCCAAACGATCTCGCGCGTTGCGCGGTGCGAAGCTTGTCGAGTTCATCCCAGACAACGAACACATACCGATACATGAAAGCCAAAATCGCGACGACCATCGCCGGAACTCCCAGACTGCGCAGAGTCATCAAGAGTTGCTCGAACGGCATCACATTGACCAGCCACAGACTTGCCAGAAAGGCCAGCGTCCCGCGCGCGACGATCATCGCTGAGATCGCTCCGCCACGTTCAAAGCCTTGCGATAAGGGCAACGAGATCGCCATCAGCACCAAAAACGGCATGAACAAACTCAGCCGTTTGAGCAAGTAGCTCAAGGGAATGCTGGCGATGCTGTGGCCTGCAAAGAGCACGCAGCCAAGCACTCCATAAGCCGGCCAGTTCTCCAAGGGCACTGCGATGCTGATCAAGATGACAACCGCCGTGAGGCCCAGTTTTAGTCCTGACGGCAACCGATGACACGGCGACACCGAGCGGCCATAACGGTCCCAGAAAGTGCTCATCGAAGTCCTGCCCTGATTCCCCACACACATGCAACATCAGCACGAGCGGCAAAAGACTTCTGTTCCTTCAAGACTATGTCGTGCCCTCGTCTCCGAGTTGTACTGTCAACGACGAACGGCAACGGAGCAACGCCGGCGATCAAACCCAGCGCGGCGATACCGATCAGATCGGTGCGCGAGTTGAAAAAGTCGGTCAGCAACTCGTCATACCAATGAAAAAAGCCAGCGTTGCTCGCTGGCTCTGTTCGTCATGCAAATGGTCTGATTGGTGGCCAACCGGCGGACCGCACTTACGAAGCCGCAGCTTCCGTAGTCTCTTCGGACGGCAAACCATCAACCTCACGGCGTTTAATGGCATCGTAGACTTCACGGCGATGCACCGAGACGTCGCGTGGGGCTTCAATACCCAACCGCACTTTGTCGCCTCGAATCTCCACAACCATGATGGAGATGTTGTCACCGATCACGATCTTTTCATCTTTCTTCCGGCTGAGCACTAACATCGCCCTACTCCCATTGTTCCTGGCGCGTCCTAGTCCTGAATGATGAGCCTGCTCGGCTCACAGCACCAAAACCTAGGTCGCTCTCTGAGGAAGGGATTAGGAAAGCAGCCGAGTTCATGCCAAGAACATCGGGCCTCGAAGCATCAGGCGAATGATGACGATCATGCCGGTTATTCGGGCCGGCCTTACCACAACCGACACACAAAATACCAACTCACACCTTCGCCACCTGCACCGCGCAGGCCTTGTACGAGGGCTGCTTCGAGTAAGGGTCAAAGACGGCATCTGTTAGGCGGTTACATTCCTCATAGTGCATCGGAATAAAGACTTGCCCCGGCAGCACGGTGGGTGCCACAAACGCCGTTGCCTCCAGATGCCCGCGCTGCGAACTCACGCTCACTCGATCGCCCGCTGTGATGCCCAGCTTGCGCGAGTCGACCGGGTTGATCTCCACATAGATTCGCTCGGGATACAGCTTCCTTAAGACATCTGACTTCGAAGTCCGCGTCTGTGTGTGCCACTGTGAAGCCGTTCCTCGACCGGTCAGCAACACGAACGGAAATTTTTTGGAGGGACCTTCAGGCATCGGTTTCGGAGCTTCGAACAGAAACTTTGCGCGACCATCCGGGTGATAGAACCGACCATCTTCAAAGAGGCGGCGTTCGTTGATCACCGCCGGTCGCTCAGCGAATTTGTCCTCGTCGGGCCTCTCTGTACCAACAGAATACGGCACATCATTCACCGCAGATGTTGATTCTCGAAGTGATCCACGATTAGCCAGAGGCCATTGAATGCCGCCGCATTCGTCAAGATGGCCGTAGTCGCGAATGCCGGTGATGTCGCAAGGCTGACCGCGAGAGAGTTCCTTCAACAACTGAAACACGGCTGCCGGAGACGTCCATTCGCGGAACATCGCTCCGCAACCCCATGCGTCCGCGATCAGCCTGAAAATTGCGAAGTCCGCGAGCGCCTGACCGGGAGCTTTTCGGACCTTCTTGAGAACACCGAAGCGCCGCTCGGAATTGATAAACGTCCCGTCCTTCTCGCCCCAACCGGCGGCAGGCAGCACCAAATCGGCAACGCGAGCCGTTTCGGTGGTCGCATACATGTCTTGCACAACCAAGAAGTCGAGTCGCTCCAGGATCTCACGGCAGTAGCTTTGATGAATCCAAGAATGCGCCGGGTTCGTACAGATCACCCACAAACCTTTGATCTTGCCGCGCAGGACACCTTCGAGAATCTCGTGATACGACCAAGAGGCTTCCGTGGGGATTACTCCCACATCAATGCCGAGCACTCCCGCGACTTTCTCGCGATGCGCTGCGTTCGCGAAGTCATGCCCACCGAGTAACCCCGTGGTATTGCTGAACAGTCGCGAGCCCATGGCATTGCACTGCCCAGTGATCGAGTTCGCTCCGGTACCGGGCTTACCGATGTTTCCTGTCATCAACGCCAAATTGATCAGCGCTTGCGCCGTGCGCACGCCCTGGTACGACTGATTGACGCCCATTGTCCACCAGAACGAAACACGCTGTCCGTTATGAATCGTCTGAGCGAACCGCTCGATAACCTCTTTCGAAAGCCCGGTAGCAACGGTGACATGCTCGATCGAATACGTCTGCACGAACTCGCGAAACGCTTCGAAGCCCGTTGTGTGCTCGGCAATGTATTTCTCGTCGATCCAACCCCGTTCAATAAGGATCCGCGCCACGCCGTAGAACAAGTCCATATCCGACTTCGGAGCCAGTGCCAGATGCTGAGTCGCCGCCATCGCGGTCTCGGTCATGCGTGGGTCGACGACAATGATTTCCGGCTGGCGACGATTCCGCATGACTCGCTCCCACATGATGGGATGTGCGAGACACAGATTGCTCCCCACCAGCACAATGACATCGGACTCCTCAAAGTCCTGATACGTGTAGGGCGGAGCGTCGAAACCGAACGCTTGCTTGTAAGCCACAACGGCCGTCGCCATGCACTGCCGTGTATTCCCATCGCCGTGCTTAATCCCCATTCCAAACTTCGCGAGGGCGCCCAGAAATGCCATTTCCTCCGTCGGGATTTGCCCCGTGCTGATGAACGCGACCGACTCGTTGCCGTACTTCTCTTGAATGCCCTTAAAACGTTCCACAAACGTCTTAAGAGCCGTCTGCCAAGAGGTCGGCTGCAATTTACCGCTCGCGTCTCGCAGCAGTGGAGTCGTCGCGCGATCGGGCGCATCGAGCACCGTCAGAGCCTCCCAACCTTTCGGACAAGCCATGCCGAGATTGACCGGATAGTCAGTCGTCGGAGACAGCGAAACGGCCTGACCGTCCTTGAGATGCACATTGAGATTGCAGCCTGTCGAGCAGTATCCGCACACCATCCTCGTTGTCGCCTCAGGCTTCAGCCGAGCGGGCATCTGTCCAAGCCCGAATCCGCTTGGTTGTAATAAAAGCTCCCGAGTCAACGGCCCCGTAGTGCGATGCAACAACGACATAGTTCTCTTCCCCTTGGAGTACTACGGCTCGACGGAGCACTCCGACTCAACGGCACGCCGCCCTCAACAACCAAACGTGTTCGTCGCCAGAAAAGGCTCTCCTGGGAATGCCTTCCTGCGGACGAAGCTCAACTGCACCAAAAACATCGCCAAGCAACTCTTTACTGGTGGCGAATGCATTCCTTGAAAAACTCCAAACTCCGCTGAGTAGGAGAACTCCGTCAATCCGGAACACCCCAAGGATCACCGCCGCAAACTTCCCGGCATACGTGGTGCCGCGACAGCCGCAAAGAACAGGTAGCGTTCGAGTAACTCGCCTGCGACGCAGGCCACAAACAGCATCGTCATCACGACCAATCGCACGACAACTTGCCCGGCGTTGGCTTGATCGAGCATCTGTTGCAAGAATAGTGGCATTAGA
>Ga0172376_10000306_pt1 | contig 63276 bp, 40 predicted proteins | sample Lak35m_FD_121114 | JGI IMG/M metagenome (GOLD analysis project Ga0172376, IMG submission 121114) | Freshwater microbial communities from Kabuno Bay, South-Kivu, Congo - kab_092012_35m | ecosystem: Environmental > Aquatic > Freshwater > Lake | place: Democratic Republic of the Congo: South-Kivu... | reverse complement strand
GCGTGTGACTTGGTGAGCGCCGTGCGTGAGCGCGGCGATAGCGGCGATTCATGAACATGGCAGGCGTATGGGCCATCGCCGGGCTGATACCCGGCGCTCACCGGGGCGTTTGCCGGTTGGCACGAACCTGGATGGCAAGATGTTCGCAAGCCATGCGCCGTGGGTTCGCGTATCGGTACGCGAGCGCCGTATCTTTGCGTGTGACTTGGTGAGCGCCGTGCGTGAGCGCGGCGATTGCGGCGATTCATGAACATGGCAGGCGTATGGGCCATCGCCGGGCTGATACCCGGCGCTCACCGGGGCGTTTGCCGGTTGGCACGAACCGGGATGGCAAGATGTTCGCAAGCCATGCGCCGTGTTCGCGTGTGACTTGGTGAGCGCCGTGCGTGAGCGCGGCGATTCATGAACATGGCAGGCGTACGGGCCATCGCCGGGCTGACACCCGGCGCTCACCGGGGCGTTTGCCGGTTGGCACGAACCGGGATGGCAAGATATTCGCAAGCCATGCGCCGTGCGTTCGCGTATCGGTAAGCGAGCGCCGTATCTTTGCGTGTGACTTGGTGAGCGCCGTGCGTGAGCGCGGCGATAGCGGCGATTCATGAACATGGCAGGCGTATGGGCCATCGCCGGATAACGCCCGATTCTTCAATTACCTTGCCGTTTCAGGAATTCTGCCGCGGGCTGGTTGTTGATCCGTTCCAGCGACTTCACCTCGCGAAGAACCGCCGCATCGCGCGAGGCGTCGAAATCGCACCAAAGCCACTTGATGCCGGGCGTGTCCTTGAGAGGAGACAAGTCACGCACCCTGGTGGAGATGATATTCAGGGCAAAAAAGCTCTGAATGCCCCGGAGTGGTTCGAGGTCGGCCACATCGGTCCGATGACATTCCAGCCCCACCAAAGGCATGCCCCGAAGCGGCGCGAGACTGCTGATTGGCATGTCGTGGCAGCGCAGTTCTTCTAGCGGCATCCCCTCAAGGGGCGACAGGTCGGTCACCAGGGTGTGGTCGCAATACAGTTCCCTGATATTCATGCCCTTTAATGGCGACAGGTCCGACACTTCCGTGAAACGGCAAACGAGAACCTTGAGGGGCATGCCCGTTAGCGGCGACAAGTCCGACACCAGCGACCTTTGGGTGCGGAAGTATTCCAGCGGCATGCCGGATAGCGGCGACAAGTCTTGAATTTGTGAATTGTACTGAACTTCAAGCCTTGTCAGGTTCATTCCTTTTAACTGGGACAGGTCGTACAAGATTCCGTTGGCCTGGCTTGTGAATGTGCCAACGCAGGCAAGCGACTTCAATCGTGTCAGCGCGCGCACCGGCCTGATGTCGGAGACATGGTCGGTGATGAACTCGAACCCCTCCACCGCGCCGTCGGTGAAGGTGGGCTTCACCACTCCGTTGAATCCCGGATTGAGTTCCCTGAGCTTGTCGGCCACGGCGCGTGCCTGCTCCCCGGCCGGCAAGGCCGCCGTCGACTCGAACCAGGCCGGATCGATCTTCGCCAGGTGGTTGGCCTGCGCTTTATCCGGCCTCGGCCACATCACAAACCCCGCGATGCCCAGCATCATGATGGGCAGGCACGCCAGGGCGCCGAGAACAGGCCAACGGTTCGGAGAACCAATCCGGCAATTCCTCAGGTCGGCGGCCATTAGCGCGGCGCTTGGGTAACGCGCCTTGGGATCGGCACTCATCGCCTTGGCCACGATCGGGCGGACCCGCGCCGGCAGACCTTCCAACCGGGCTCCCGCCAAGATCTCCTTCCTCAGCCTGACCGGGTCATCGGATGAGTAGGGCAGCCTGCCGGTGAGCAACTCGTGCAGCACCACCCCCAGGCTGAAGATGTCGCTGCGGGCATCCGGTTCCGCTCCCTCAAGCTGCTCGGGCGGCATGTAGGGTAGCGTGCCCACCGATGGCGCCAGCGCCGTGGAACTGGTGGGGGAGCGCGCGATGCCGAAATCGGCCAGCAGGGCGCGGCCATGATGATCGATCAAAATGTTCGCCGGCTTGATGTCGCGGTGGATGATGGAGGCCCGGTGGGCGCAATCGAGCGCCTCGGCGACCTCGGCCACCCACCGGAGGGCGCGGTCGGGCGCCGGCTTGCGGCTGACATGCTGGCCGAGGTTGCCCCCTTCCACGAATTCCGAAACGATGAAGCAGGCCTCGTTCTCCCGGCCCACATCGTGCACCGGCACGATGCCCGGATGCCTGATCCTCGCGACGCGACGGGCCTCGGCCATGAAGGCATCGGTGGCGTTGTGACGGCCGGGCTTGGGAAACTTCACAGCCACGGCGCGCTGGAGTTCGAGGTCGAACGCCCTCCAGACCTGGGCGAACCCGCCTTCGGCGAACAGAGCGTCGAGCCTGTACCGCCCCGCCAGGATGGTTGGCTGTCCGGGATGGGATAGGGTTGGACCCGCGGTTTCAGCGGCGTGATCGGCGGGTTTGTCGAGCCAGGAAACGGTTTTCAGCGCCTTGATGCGGCGGGCAAGTTCCCCGGCCAGATGCGGGTGCGAGGCGCAGAGGTCGGCGGCGGGGACATCCGTCCCCTGCTGCCAGCGTTCCTCCCAATCGAGGAGAAGTTCGGCAAGGGTCTCGTCATCGCCTTCCCTCACGATTCAGTTCCCCGTGCATCCTGACCTTGGCCGATTGCCAGCGTCTCTTGAGCGTGCGGAACGAGATTCCCAGCACGCGCGCCGCCTCTTCCTGGGTCAGGCCCTCGTAATAGACCAGGTTGAACACCTCGAGTTCCTCCGCCGGCAACTGCTCCACCAGGGAATGGAACTCGCTCCATTCCGATAGGTCACGGGGTTGCTCGGCCTTGTCGTGCAGGGAGCCTCCCTTGTCGTCGGCGGGAAGGCCGTCCGTGTGGTGGTTGGCGCCGATGCCCTCGGGGCCGAAGTGCTTCTTGGCCAGGTCGAGGAGTTCGCGGCGCACCTGCAGGGCGGCGAGGTTGAAGAAATGCCTGACCGATTCAACCTTCACCTCCGCCAGGGCCCTGTGCAGCCTGATCATGGAGTTTTGGAAAACATCGTCGGTCTGTTCCCAGCGGCGCAACGACGGATAGCCCCTGAACATGGACCGGGTGAGTTTCAACAGGCGTTCGCCGGCGTGGGCGAGAAGGGCGTCCTTGGATGACCAGTCTCCGTCAAAAGCCAGATCAATCAGATTTTGCAGATGGGTTTCAAACCCAGCGGTATCCGGAGCCGACATGGGGAATACCAGGAAAACAAATGAATGGTACTTGACATATATAACTGACCTAACTTTTCTTAGATACAAATTTACTTAAAAATTAAAGCGAAAAAACAAAAAAAAGGGGCCAAAATTAAAAACCAAAATTTTTGGCCCTAATTAAATGACCAGATCGCAGAGAAAAAAGTATGAGCTTTTATATGTCAATGATTATAGGTGTTTTTGAGATACTCCTATTTTCGTCTCAATCAAAGAAAAAAAGGAATATTTGGTTGAACTTGGAATAATAAATGATAACATATTCTGTAATAGTAAACGGAAAACAAACTGCATTCTTATCCAAGGATCAGATTTTAAAAGCTATTTTATCAAACAAAATAAAAGCATTAGATTTAATAATTTCATCGGACAATTCAACTCCAAGGGTTGCAAGCTCATTTGAGGAATTTGAATCAGGGTTTTTGGAGCTTAATAGCAATAATGAATTAGACCAAGCATTTTCTGATGATAATAAGGAACAAACGAACATTAAAGTAGATAAAAACTCACAAGACTTCAATAAATTTATATCCAATAAATTGACCGCCGGTTTGCTTGGAATTTTGCTCGGAGGATTAGGAATACATAAGTTTGTTTTAGGATTAAATACTTCAGGTATTATTATGCTTGTATTGACAGTTACATCAATATTTGCATGGTGCTTGATTGTACCACTAGCCATCCCGCCAATCGTAGCACTAATAGGATTTATTGAGGGTGTTCTCTATTTAACTGCTAGTGATGAAGATTTTTACAAAAAGTATGCTGTAAACAAGCAGCAATGGTTTTAATTTTGATTCGAGAATTCAGGAACCTTACTTATGGGAATGTGGTTTATTTTAAGAGGCGACAAGCAAGTGGGTCCTGGTACAGACCAACAAATCATCAATCTAATTGCAAAAGGAAAATTAGCAAGTAATACCCTACTAAGATCAGTAGAATCTGGTGATACAAAAGAGGCGTCTCAATGGGCTCAATTTGAAAAGGAATTTGTCAACCGAAATAGTTTACCTTCGGATATTAATCCTTTTGATAACACCCGTGTTCCTGAGCCTTCTGAAAATAAATCCACGGTTTTAAATCAGCCAAAAAAAGTTGCAGCTTTAGAAAATACTGAAAAAGACTATTCGAATGAACCAGATTTTGCGGAATTTATCAAAAAAAGACAGTTATTTTTAATCCTTTCATTCGTGGAATTTTGTTGTTGTTTTGCTAACCCTAAATTTGTTGTCGGCGACATAAGTGGCGCATTAATTAGAATGCTGTTATACATTCCTTTAGGATTTCTTTGCTTTGCAAGTATTATTATAAAAATAATGGAAATAATTAAATTAAATAAGATGACTGACAACCAATTTTACATTAATTTTAAGGTGAATAAAAAGTTATTTAATTTATGATAATTTTTTGCAAGCAATGGTTCAATCACTTTGTTAGTAATAGCGGAATTTATTTGTCATTATTTTGTTTCCCAATAATAATGGTCGCAGGATTTATTATTAATCCATATAATTCCGATGGCTCTTATAAAATTTCAGGAACACACACACAATTATTTTTAATTCCATGCCTTTTTAATTTTTTTACAAGTCTTAGATGTCCTGGATGTGGTCTTACAACGAGTTGTTCTTTATTTGTCCATGGTGATTTGTGTTCATCATTAATTGTTAATCCTGGGGGCCTTTTATTAATAATGCTTTCATTTTTATGTTTTATTAGAGCTATAATTTATATGTTTTATCGCTTTGAGTATTCTTTGAAAGAAACTCGTATTTTTAACAATGTCTTTATGTATATATTTGTTTTTTTGAATCTGCTTGCTTTTATTCGTGGAATTGTAGATATTTACTACATGTTTAAGAATCTAACTTGAAAGGGATTGACATGTCTTCAAATTCGAAGATGACAGGCTACATATCAATTGGTTGCGGAGTTTTGTCTTTTTTAGGGCTTTTTTTCTTATGTTTTCTTGCTGCAATCTTTTCATTTGTATTCGATCCTAAATCATGGTCTGCTGATTCCCTAAAGTATTATGTTTATTTTACTGTTTTTATAAATCTTTGTATTCATTGCTTGTCTTTTGCTGGACTTGTATCTGGGATAATTGGTGTTATCTTAAGAACGCATGACAGCTTTTTGGCAGCTATTGGAATTGGATTAAATATTTTACCATTTGTAGGCGAATTAATTTATTTTTGTATTCTTATTGCTGGATATTTATTTGCGTAATCAGTCAAGCCTTCAATGCCATCGCTTCCCTCAAATTTTCCTGGATTTAAACGTTAATTGATTTTTTAGGTATTCTTATATAGTCTTAAATATGCGATTTCGTCAGATCATAAATCTTTATGTCATCATGAAAACATGATCGATTTCATTGCGCTTCTGATAAAGCAAGCATTATGCGTTGCTGGTAATTTTCTCCTCGGCATCGTAAACCCAGTTTGCGTAAAGATGTTTGGCCCGGGTCTTCAGCCGTCCTCCCGGTTACTTGATCAAGGGAATGGAATCGACCAATGGCATGGCGGTTTGGGAATCATGAACATTCGCGCCGGTATGGATCAACGCGATTAACATGCCTTAGCTCGAGCTAATGACATGCCTTTTCCACCTGTTTTGGCGCGATTCGTGGGATTGGGGCCCGTTTGCGCCCCCCAAATTATCCTGCAGATTCAGCCAGCAGGTCATGCCACTGCCGCGGCTCAACTTTGCCGGCAACCGTTCCCGCACCCCTCCCGTTCTTGCAACAAGCAGAATTCCCTCGTCAGTGCAGACGGTGGGGAACGCGGGGCCGACCGTCTTTGGGATTTCGGTTGACGGGGGGAAGGAGAAGCTGATTTTCTGCCATAGGGTTTTTGGTAATAGGGCTTGGCTTTTGCCGGTTATTGTTGATCGGATCAAACAAATTACCGACAGATATATGGTCAAAATGTTTATTAGAGTTCCTTATAACGGGTTGACTTGGCGCCATTGTGGGTTGGGATACCCGCCGACTGGCGTCGGCGGCTCGAACATACGGTGGTCGGCGGCTCGAAAAAAAGACAGTTGGTGCTTCCAAACCACGGTGGTTGGTGGCTTGAAAAGACTCACAAGCGAATAGCCAATGTTGACCAACGACCATATCGAGCCGCCGGCGCAAGCCGGCGGGTTGGATTGAATAAGCGGATGCGCTGGCGGGTTTCTGGCGACTTGGCGCCCTTGTGGGTTGGGATACCCGCCGACTGGCGTCGGCGGCTCGAAGATACGGTGGTCGGCGGCTCGAAAAAAAGACAGTTGGTGCTTCCAAACTACGTTAGTTGGTGGCTTGAAAAGACTCACAAGCGAATAGCCAATGCTGACCAACGACCATATCGAGCCGCCGGCGCAAGCCGGCGGGTTGGATTGAATAAGCGGATGCGCTGGCGGGTTTCTGGCGACTTGGCGCCCTTGTGGGTGGCATACCCGCCGACTGGCGTCGGCGGCTCGAAGATACGATAGTTACCGGCTTGAAAATAAGACAGTTGGTGCTTCCGAACTACGGTGGTTGGTGGCTTGAAAAGACTCACAAGCGAATAGCCAATGCTGCCCAACGACCATATCGAGCCGCCGGCGCAAGCCGGCGGGTTGGATTGAATAAGCGGATGCGCTGGCGGGTTTCTGGCGATTTGGCGCCATTGTGGGTTGGGATACCCGCCGACTGGCGTCGGCGGCTCGAGAAAACGGTGGTCGGCGGCTCGAAAATACAGTGGTCGGGTGTTCGAAGATACGGCGGTCGGCGGCTTGAGAAAACGGTGGTCGGCGGCTTGAAGATACGATAGTTGGCGGCTTGAAACGACTTGCAAGTGCCGTGTCAATCCTGACCAATCGTCATATCGAGCCGCCGGCGCAAGCCGGCGGGTTGGATTGAATAAGCGGATGCGTTGGCGGGTTTCTGGCGACTGGATATCACCCCAGCACCCCCCTCACCACCTCGCCATGGACATCGGTGAGGCGGAAGTCGCGGCCCTGGAAGCGGTAGGTGAGCTTGAGGTGATCCACGCCCAGCAGGTGCAGGATGGTTGCCTGCAGGTCGTGCACCGTGACCGGGTCGGTGGCCACATTGTAGCTGAAGTCGTCGGTGGCGCCGTGCGTGTGTCCAGCCCTTACCCCGGCGCCCGCCAGCCACATCGTGAAGCAGCGGGGATGGTGGTCGCGGCCCGCCTCGATGCTTTTCCAGTCTCCCTGGCCCGCCACGCCCCGGCCGAACTCGCCCCCCCACACCACGAGCGTGTCGTCGAGCAGGCCGCGCCTCTTGAGGTCGGTCAGCAGGGCGGCGGTGGGCTGGTCGGTGTCGCGGCAGCGAGCCACGCACCACGACGGCAGCCGGCTATGATGATCCCAATCGGGATGGAACAACTGGATGAACCTCACCCCCCTTTCCGCCAACCGGCGCGCCAGCACGCAGTTGGCCGCGTAGCTTCCCGGCCTGCGGCTGTCGGGCCCGTACAGCTCGAAGGTTTCCGCCGGCTCGGTTGAGAAATCGGTGAGTTCCGGCACGCTCGCCTGCATGCGGTAGGCGAGTTCGTGCTGGCGCACCCGGGCCAGCGTCTCGGGGTCGCCGGTTCGCGCCTGGTGCAGGGCGTTGAGTTCCCCAAGCCCGCCCAGAGTGGCGCGGGCCAGTTCGGGCGGCAAGCCGGCGGGGTCGCGCAGGTAGAGCACCGGTTCGGCGGCGTTGCGGAACCGCGCACCCTGGTACCGGCCCGGCAGGAATCCGGAGCCCCAGTAATAGTCGTACAGGGGTTGGTCGCTGGGCCTTTGCATCCTCGAGACCAGCACCACGAAGTCGGGCAGGTTGCGGTTGGGCGAACCCAGCCCGTAGCTGACCCAGGCGCCGATGCTCGGCCTGCCCGGCAACTGGTGGCCGGTCTGCAGGAAGGTCATCGCCGGGGCATGGTTGATGTGCTCCGTGGTCATCGACTTGATGAAGCAGATGTCGTCGGCGACGCGGCCGATGTGGGGCAGCCATTCGCCCACGGTGGCGCCCGACCGGCCATGGCGGAAAAACCTCGCCCGGCTGGGCATGACAATCTGCTTCTGGTTGGCCGTCATGCCGGTGAGGCGCTGGCCCATGCGCACCGAGGGTGGAAGCTCGGTGCCGGCGAGCTTTTCCAGATCCGGCTTGTGGTCGTAAAGCTCGATCTGCGAAGGCCCGCCCGACTGGGTGAGGAAGATCACGCGCTTCGCCTTGGCGGGGGCGGCCGGAACGGCGGTATCCGCGCGGGCCGATCGCGACGCCAGTTCGTGAAGCGCCATGGCGCCGAGGCTGACCCCCGCGCCCCGGCCGAGGAAGTGCCGTCGGGTGGGCATGAGCAAGGCGTCGGCGAGGTCATTCACGGCTGATCGCCTCATCGAGGTTGAGGATGAGGCCGGCCAGCACGGTGCGCGAGGCCCAAGCCACCGGATCGGGCGGATTTTCGACCGGGTCGCCACACGCCTTCAGGTAGCGATCCGCGTCGGCCGGATTCGCCGAGAAGGCGCGGCGGGCGCGTTCCAGTTCGCGGTTGAGCACCTCGGCCTCGGCGGGGGACGGGTCGCGCGAGAGCACGCGGCGGAACATGGCGGCTGGTTCCGAGGCCTTGGCCGCCATGGCGCGGGCGGCTTCAAGCCGGCTGGGATCGTTCCTGAGGGCGAGGGCCTGCATGGGGGTGTTGGTGCGCGGTGCGCGCACCTCGCAGACCCGCCTTTGGGCGATGTCGAACAAGAATGCCGGGGCCGCGGCGCGGCGCCAGAACGCGTAGAGGGTGCGGCGGTGCATTTCGGGGCCGTCGGTGACCTCATACCTGTTGCGGCCCATGGAAATATCCTCCCACACGCCGGGGGGCTGGGGCGGGCGCACGGGCGGGCCGCCCACAGCGGGGTTCAGCAGGCCGGAAACGGCCAAGGCGACATCGCGGATCATCCAACTCGGCATCCGGAAGCGGGCCTGCCGGGCCAGCAGGCGGTTTTCCGGGTCGCGGGCCAGCAGGGCGGGCGTGACCGCCGACGCTTGGGCGTACGCGGCGCTGCCGACGATCAGGCGCAGCACATGGCGCTGGTCCCAGCCCGAATCGATGAACTCGCAGGCGAGCCAGTCGAGCAGTTCGGGGTGGGTGGGCGGTTCACCCTGGAGGCCGAAGTCCTCGGGGGTGCGCACGAGGCCGGCGCCAAAGCACTGCTGCCAAAGGCGGTTGACCGCCACGCGGGCGGTGAGGGGGTTGTCGCGGCCCACCAGCCAGCGGGCCAGGCCGGCGCGGTCACGCGGGGCGCCCTCGGGCCAGCGGGCCAGGCCGGCGATGCCGTCGGGTTCCACCTTGGCGCCCTTCTTGTCCCAGGCGCCGCGCACCAGCACATGCGTGGAACGGGGTTGCTTGCGCTCGGCCAGCACCATCACATCGACCGACTTCGCCGCCTTGGCCTCGGAGCGCTGCTTTTCGGCGCGGGCCAGCGCGTCGCGGGCGGCGAGGTAAGGGGCGTGTCCGGCCAGGAACTGCTCGAACAGGCGCTTGTTCAACACCCCGGGCACCTCGCCGGCGCCAAGCTTGGCCAACTCGTCGACGGGAGCGGCGCCGATGGAGCGCGGCGCCTCGCCGGCCTGGTCGGTGGCGAGGATGCGGAACTTGGCCATGCTGCGGTGGCCCTCGGTGGAGCGGTGCCTGAGTTCCAACACGACGCGTTCGCCCGGCGAAAGGGCCAGAGGATCGGCCAGGGCGAACACCAGGGCGCGCGGAGCCTTGTGGTCGCGTTCGAAGCTGGCCCAGCCGTTGCGGGGGTCGTCGTCGAGGGTGTCGCGGACATTGCCGTACCCGCCGTGCTTTTTCGAGTCGGGCTGGAAGTCGGCGACGGCGGAAGCGATGGCCACATCGCGGGCCTGTTGGGCGCCGTCGGAACGGACCGTGAGCTTGACATCGGTGAGGATGACATGGCCGTCGGGTCCGCGGCCCAATCCGCCGGCGCCGGGCAGCACCTCAAGCCTGAAGCCCGTGAGCGGCAACGCGGCGGGGCGGAACGACACCTTGTAGTCGTCCTGCCGGGGGGAGGGGCCGCCCGCCTCCACCACATCATCCCTGATGGCGAGCATGGTGCCTTCCACCGACTCGGCGGCGAGGGGGCGCGCCGGTTCCCACGCCCGCTTGCCCCCGGCGGCGCTTTCCCTCAGGGCCGACAGCCAGGCGGCAAACGGCGCCGAGGCGGCGGCGCGGGCGGATGCTTCGCCGGCCTTGCGCTCCCTCACCAGTTCCTCGGCGGCGGCGAGGGCCCTCGCGGCGAAGGGTGATTCGTATTTGAGATACGGCTTGGCGCCGCGTCCCGCCCTGCCGTCCTCGTCGATCGAGTCGAAGAACGCCGAGAGGCGGTAATAGTCGGCCTGGGAGACCGGGTCGTACTTGTGGTCGTGGCATTGGCTGCAGCCGAGGGTGAGCCCCAGCCAGGCGGTGCCGACGGTGTTGACGCGGTCGATGACATAATCGACGCGCGATTCCTCGGGGTCGCGGCCTCCCTCCCCGTTGGTCATGTGGTGGCGGTGGAAGGCGGTGGCGAGAACCTGCTCGGGCGTGGCGCCTGGCAGCAGGTCGCCGGCGAACTGCTCGAGGGTGAAGCGGTCGAACGCCATGTTCGAGCGATACACCCCCACCACCCAGTCGCGCCAGGGCCAGTTGGTGCGCTCGGCGTCTCCCTGGAAGCCGTCGGTGTCGGCGTAGCGGGCGGCGTCGAGCCAGTCCCACGCCATGCGTTCGGCGAAGGCATCTGAGTCCATGAGGGTGTTGGCGGTGGCCACCATGGCGGGGCCGGATGAATCAGCCGCCAGGCTTCGCAAGAGGGTTTCCTTGGGCGGCAGGCCGGTGAGGTCGAGCGCCAGCCTGCGGGCCAGGACATGCGGAGGCGCCATCGGCGAGGGGGAAAGGTTTTCCCGGGCCAGGCGGTGGAGAATGAAGGCGTCCACGGGGTTGCGAACGGATGAACCGTTGGCGACGGCGGGCACCTTCGGCCTTGAGGGGGGCGTGAAGGCCCAGTGACGCTCGTATCGGGCGCCCGAGGCGATCCAGTCGCGCAGCAGGGCCTTGTCGCGATCGGAGAGTTGCTTGCCGAATTTCGGGGGCGGCATGACCTCGTCCGGATCGCGCGAGGCGATGCGAGAGAGCAGTTCGCTTTCGGCGGGCTTTCCGGGCACCACGGCCCCGTTGGCCCGGGCCGATCCGGAGTCGTCGAGTCGCAGGCCGGCCTTGCGCGCCGCGGCGTCGGGCCCGTGGCAGGCCAGGCACTTGTCGGACAAAATGGGGAGGATGTCTCGGGAAAATGAGACGGGCCCCGCCGCCGGGGAAAGCGCCAGGGCCCAGATGATCAGGCTCGACATGGCCGGGTTCCGCCGCGTGGGGTGGGGTCAGCCAACCAGGCCTTCCAGCACGCCGGTGCTGTCGCCGAGGCGGTTGGCGGAAAGGCCGGCGCGGTCGAGCATGGCGAGCCAGAGGTTGGCGAGCGGGGTTTCCTTGGGGAAGACGAGGTGCCGGCCACCCTTGATGCCTGCGGCCTTGCCGCCCAGCATGGCGATGGGCAGGTCGTCGTGGTTGTGGGCGTTGCCGTCGGAGTTGCCCGAGCCGTAGGCGATGAGGCAGTTGTCGAGGAGGGTGCCCTCACCCTCGCGCACCGCCTTCATCTTTTCAGCGAGGTAGGCCAACTGGGTGGTGTGGAAGCGGTTGATGAGGCTGATCTTCTCCTGCTTGGCCTTGTTGTTGCCATGGTGGGAGAGGTCGTGGTGGCCCTCGGAGACCTGGGCGAACGGATAGGGGCGGTTGGAACCCTCGTTGGCCATAACGAAGGTGGCGACGCGGGTGCTGTCGGTCTGGAAGGCGAGGACGAGCAGGTCGGAGAGCAGCTTGAGGTGATCGGGCAGGCTGGCTGGCACGCCGGCGGGCCGTCCGAACTCGGGCTTGGGGGCGGGGGGAAGCTTTTCGGCGCGGGCGATGCGTTCCTCGATCTCGCGCACGGAGTTGAAGTACTCGTCGAGCTTGCGGCGGTCGGAGGGGGGAAGCTCGCCGGCGAGGGACTTCGACTCGGCGAGGACATGGTCGAGCACGCTCTTACGGACGCGGTCGCGGTCCTTGGCCTTGGGATCGCTGGACTGGCCGAAGAGCCTGTCGAAGACGAGGCGGGGATCGACATCCTTGGGAAGCGGCTGGGTGGCTGACTTCCAGGACATGGTGGATGAATAAACACAGCTGTAGCCGGAGTCGCAGTTGCCGGCCATGGCACCGGCCTCGGCGCCGATCTCGAGCGAGCCGAGCCGGGTGAGGTGGCCGATGCGCGAGGCGGCGAGCTGGTCGACGGAGACGCCTGCGCGGATGTCGGTGCCGTCGGTCTTGCGGGCTTGGCAGCCGGTGAGGAAGGCGGCGAGGGCGCGGGCGTGGTCGCCGCCGCCGTCGCCGTGGGGCCGGGCCTTGTCGGCGGTGAGGCCGGTGAGGACGACGAGTTGTTCCCTGAGCTTCTCGAGAGGTTGGAGCACGGGGGGCAGGGCCGAAAGGGCGCCGGGATTGCCCGGCCGCCAATCGGCCATGTGGATTCCGTTGGGCACATAGATGAACGCCATGCGCCTGGGCGGCGAGGCGGGAGCGAGCGCCCGGCCCATGCTTTCGAGCCAGGGCAGGGCCACCACGGCGCCCATGCCTGTGAGGATCCGCCGCCTGCTTGCCATCAGCTCGTTCATGGTCGCTTCCTCCAGACCCTTATCGGGTGCTTTCCTCGGGTTCCCGGCCGCGCCTGAGGCGGAACGGGTCGCTTTCCACGATCGCCAGAACCAACTCCGAGAACTTGTCCTGCTTCGCGCCCGCGCGCTTCAGGATAGCGTCAACGGCCCGGCGGTCGTAAGGTTCCAGGCCGCGGCCGGTGGCGTAGGTGAGCAGCTTTTCAGCCAGACAGCGCATGAACTTGTCGCGGTTGGCGGCAAGGTAATCCTTCACCGCCCGGGGGCCGTCCAGCTTGATGCCGCCGGGCAGTTCGCCGGTGGCGTCGATCGGTTGTTCCTCGTCCTTGTCGCGCCAGGCGCCGATGGCGTTGAACGATTCGAAGGCGAAGCCGAGGGCATCCATCTTGAAGTGGCAGGAGGCGCAGGCGGGGTTGGCCCTGTGCTGTTCCATGCGCTGCTTGAGGGTGCCCTTGAGGGCCTCGCCGCCCTCCTTGAGTTCGGGCACATTGGGAGGCGGAGGCGGCGGGGGAGCGCCGAGCAGCTGTTCCAGCACCCACTTGCCCCGCTTCACGGGTGAGGTGCGCGTGGGGTTGGAGGTCACCGCCAGCACCGCGGCCATGTTGGTCACCCCTCCCCGGGGCCATCCGCTGACATCGACCTTCACGAATTCATCAGCCGGGATCGGCTTGCCTCCCGGCTTGGACGCCTTCATCTTCATCGGATTGCCGGCGGTGTCGGCGATACCGTAAAGGGCCGCAAGCTTCTGGTTCAGGAAGGTGTAGTTGGCCGTGACAAGCTCCGTGGCGGGACGATCCTGCCTCACGATCTCGCGGAAAAGCATCATCGCCTCCTCGCGCATCGACTTGCGGAGCGGCTCGTTGAAGGCGGGAAACCGCGCGGCGTCGGGGGAGAAGGAATCGAGGCGGCGCAGTTGAAGCCACTGGGGGAAGAAATTGTCTACCAGGGCGTCGGCCTTGGGATCGGCGAGCATGCGGCGCACCTGGGACTCGAGGTTGGCGGAAAGCTGGCCCTTCGTGGCAAGGGCCAGGAGCGCGTCATCGGGCATCGAGCTCCACAGGAAGTAGGAGAGCCTGCTGGCGAGGTTGATGTCGGAAACCGGGCGGGGATCGGTCCCGCCGGGGCGCCCGCCGCGTTCGATCCGGAACAGGAAGTGGGGCGAGACAAGCGCCGCCTGGATGGCGATTCGGACTCCCGCCTCCCACTTCTGGCCCGCGGCCACCGCCTTGTCGACGAAGGCCGAATACCTTTCGATCTCCTCGTTTGTCACGGGCCGGCGGAAGGCGCGGGCGATGAACCGGCCGACCACCTTGCGGGTTTGCGCGGCGACCGGCTTGCCTGGCGAACAGGCGAGGATCATCACATGGCTTTTCGGCCGGGTGTCCATCGGGCCTTCCGACCAGATGTTCTCAACGAAAAGCAGGGGCGGATCCTCGCCGGCGGGCGGCTTGAGCAGGGCCACGCCGGCGCGCTGGGCGTCGTCGCGGCGGTTGACCGGAAACTCGATCTCCTGCGGTTTCTTGTCGTCCCGGGCGATGATCTCGAAGGTCTTGAGGATCTCGATCGGCTTGATCGCCTTGAGGCCGGCACCCATGAGCTTGTCGACCTCGGCGTCGGGCGACGGGTTCTTCACCTTGGGGCCCGACAGGAACAGCACCACCTTCACGGGCGACTTGCCCTTGGGCTCGGCGTAAAGCCTCACCCTGAGGAAGAAGTCGTCCTTGCTTGAAAACTTGAGGTAGTCGGTGCCCGCGGCGAACGGGCCTGAATAGATCGGGTTGGCGTCGAGCGGACGCATCGGCCTGAACCGGCCGCCGGTTCCTGGCAGGTCGTTCGGGTAGGGATGCAGGAACCGGCCCGCGAGGTAGCGGCGCGGCACCGGAGGGATGGTGACGGCGATCGCCCGCTCGGCGATGCCCTCCGCGGCGGCGAGATACCGTTCCAGCAAGAGGGGCGGCAGGCTCAGAACATCGCCGATGTTGTCGAAACCGTGGCCGATGTCATCGGCGGGGAAGTCCTCGGCCGGGTTGAAGTCGACGCCGACAAGGTCCCTGACCGTGTTGGCGTATTCCACGCGGTTGAGCCTGCGCGCCGTCACCTTGCCGGGGTCGCGGGGCGCCGCCCTGTCGGCGGCATCCCAGATGGATTCAAGCGCCGCGGCGAACGCCTCGACCTGGGAGGGGGCAGGCCGAGGTTGCTTTTCGGGCGGCATGTCGCCTCCCCGCGTGCGCTCAAGCACCTGGATCCAGGCCTTGCGGTCCTTGGCGATGGAGGCGGCGTCGTGTTTCTCGAGGCTGAGGCTGCCCTTGGGCTTGGCGCCCGAATGGCACGACTTGCAATGGGTGGCGACAAACGACTGAACCACCTCGGCGGTGGCCGGGGCAGCGGCAAGAACAAGGCTGGTCAGCAGCGAAATCATGGGTTGGCTCGGGCGGGATTACCTATTTTACACCAGCTTCCAACCGTGAGCCAATGCGGTTTCGCCACGGAAAATCAACCCACCGGCCGGAAGATGCGCGTCACTCGGGCGGAGGGAGCGCCGCCCCGGGAGACCGCTTGCACCCTTTTGGGCTTCACTGGCCGCCCGAGGCGTCGAGGCACAAAAGCATTCCGGTTTGGCTGCGGCAGTAGATGCGGCCATTGCTGAGCACCGGGTTGATGCGGTCGCTGTCGCGGGCGGTGTTTTCCCCGGGCAGGAAAAGTTCCCGGCTGCGGGCGAGTTCCTTGTATCCTTCCGTGCTCGCCTCGATCAAAACAAGCCGGTTCCCCGTGAAGGTGAGGAACTTGCCATCGACCAGGATCATGGAGCCGCCGGCATCCTTCTGTTCCCATTTCTTGCGGCCCGACATGACATCGAAGCAGTACATCGGACCGACCCGGCTGGCGGTGTCGTTGTGCGTGATCCCGAACACATGGCCTTTCCAAAGGATGTAGGAACAGGTGTAGTTGTCGAGCAGGATGTCGCGCCAGACTTCCCTGACCCTGTCGCCCTCGACCTCGAGGCACACGCCCAGGCCGTTGGAATTGTCGGGATGGATGCAGCAGAGGACGCGGTTGCCCAGCACGACCGGTTCCTGGGCCGTGATTCCGTGGCGGCCGGCGGCGCGCTTGAGGTCGTCGTCGGAGAACGCATGCTTCCATAGGATCTTTCCGGTCGCGGGGTCGAGGCCCAGGCAGGCGTTGCCGGTGTGGTAGGCCAGGCAGGGTTTCCCGCCGATCACGCACGCCGTCGGGCAGGCGTAGTATCCGCCGCCCAGGTGGAACGACTCGTGGTATGTCCTCCAAACCTCATCGCCGGTTTTCTTGTTGAAGGCGAGGAGCAGGGCGTTCTCCCCGGGCTTTACGGGAGAGTCCTTGGGCGGCATGTTCGCGATGATCCTCGCCGGCGCCAGCACGAGTTCGCCCACGATGAGCGGGGAGGCGGCGTATCCGTAGACCACCTTTTGCGCCCCCAGGTCGCGCATCATCGACTTCTGCCACACGACCTTGCCGGTGGCGGTTTCAAGGCAGTAAAGCCCGCCGGCTTGTCCATAGACAAACGCCCGATCGCCCTCGATGGTGGGCGTGGAGCGTGATCCGGGAAACGCCTTTTCAACCGTTCCGGGAATCCCGAACCGCCAGAGCGTTTTTCCCGATGATTCCTCGAGGCAACTGACGGTTTCCTGCACCGGTCCCTTGGGGTCGGCGCCGGCTTGGGGAAGCAACCCGAGGGTGTAGACCCTGCCTGCCGACACCGCCACGCATGAGTAGCCCCGGCCCACCTGGTGCTTCCACAGCGTCTTGAGCCCCGAGTCGGGCCACCGGGCCAGCCATCCGGTTTCCTTGGAAATGCCGTCGCGCCCGGGGCCGCGGAACTGGGGCCAGTCGTCGGCATGCGCGACGAGTCCCGTGACGAGAACCACGGCGATCACCCAGACCACGGGCTTGGCAAGAATACGCTGGCGGCTCATCCCAACATTCCCCCATGACGACGGCTTTCCCGACACCAAGCTAATCTCCCGGGACCCCGGCGGACAGGATGATTTCGTCATCACCGGCCATGCCGCCGATGCCTGCCCGGGCCGGTCACGGGCCGGTGATGGGCCTGCCGGGAGGCGGGGGAGGCGGCTGCTGCCAATTCCAATCCGACTGGTAGGCGATGCCAAGCCGGGGAGTCTCGACCACCTTGCCCTTGTCGCGCCGGGAAACGAGCACGGCATCGAGGATTCCCGTGGTGAGAAGGGTCCTTTCCAGCGGCCATGGCGGCACCCCTCTACGCATGAAACGAGACACGCCGGCAAGCTGGAAGGTGAAGTGGTAAAACGGGCGAAGTTCCTGGGTCCAGAACACCGTGGATGCGACTGTCCCGTCGCCATCCTTCCAGGCGGCGGCCCATTCCCTGACGGCGCCCTCGAGGTTGAAGACGCATACCCTGAGCCCGTCGAGATAGTCGACAACCATGAGTCCCGGTCGCGCCACGACCTCCTCCAACTTCCGGCCCGGATTGACCGGATCACGCTGGCGCGACAGCGCGGCATCGAGCAGGGCGCGGTCGTAAAGTCCCGATCCGGCCTGTTTCCAGACATCGGCGCCCTCGATGAACCGAACCCGCGCGACGCCGGTCTCGCCGCCAGCGCGGCGTTCCGCCAGGGCTTGCGCCGCCTCGAGCGCGTGGATGCCATAGCTGTCGAGCCTGCCATGGCTGGTGACGACGATTTGCGAGAGCTTTTTCCCCCTTGTTGTATCAATTGGCGGGTATCGCCACGCCAGGGGAACCGACGAGCCGGCCATCAGCGGAATCTTGAGCCTTTTCGCCTCGCCATGAATCCAATGGGCGTCCTCGAAGTTGTCGGCGAGATGCTTGTCGAAGAACACCGGCGCCACCCGGCCGGCCCGCTCCATTTCGCGCGCGACCTCGGCGAACCAGCGCCGCTTGGGAAAGATGAACTGCCCGGTGTCGGACTCCGGATAGTTGCCGTGCTCGGCGATCATCAGGACGCCGTCCACCGCGAGCCTGTTCCCGCCGGGGTTGAGCGCCGACGATATCGAGGCGTGGCGCTTGATGCCTGCTTCCGCGGCGATCGCCGGCGCCATGTCGGCCTTGGGATTCTGCTCGGAATACAGGGAGGCCATCGACATGGGAAGGCGCGTTCCGCGCCCGTCGAGCGTGTCGGTGCGCGCGAGCCTCGTCAGAAGCATGTCGGCGTGGGAGTTGTGGTAGTAGGTGGTCGTCAGTGCCGCGACCCTCGGGAACCGGATGGCATGCAGCGTGAACGGGTAAAGCGTCGTGACATAAACGGTGCCATCGGCGGCGGCGCAGATTCCCATGACGACATAGCGTGGCAGCATGGTGCCGTCAGGCAGATTATGGACGCCGTGGTGGTGGGAAAGCGGCTTGCCCGCGGCGTCGGTGAATCGCGAATAGTCGGGGTTGACGATCGCGATCGGGCCGCGGTCGAGTGGCGCGGGATCTCCCGGCCGGTAGCTGCAGAGATGGAGGCGGTCTTCCCGTCCCTTGAACGAGGCGTTGACGCCGGCCCAAACCGTGCCGTCGGGAGCGACGCACAAGGCCCTGCAATCGGTCCTGGAGGCCTCGGGAATGAGCTTGCCAAGGCTCCTGCCCCGAAGCGACTGGCCATCCGCCGTCAGGTCGTAGGCGAACAACTGGTTGCCGCTCATGGCCACGGAGTACAGGGTTTTGCCGTCGGGCGAGACTTCCCAGTTGATGGGATGGCTCTGGGGATGGGCGAGAAGCGAGTCGGGGGATGGCGCCGCCCCGTCGATCGTCTGCTTGAGCCGGTCGAGCTTGCCGGAGCGGGGGTCGTAGCGCGCGATCTCGCCCCCCAGCACGGGATGGTAGGCGCGGCCGAGGTGGTCGAGCACGATGAAGGCGTACATGTGCCGGCAGTCGAGCAGGTCGCGGTACTTTCCGGTGGCGAGGTCGAGGATCATGAAGTGCGTGCTTTCGACGGGCCGCTCGTCCGAGCATGTCGAGATGTACGCGACGCCCCGGGATTCATCGGGGGTGACGCTGATGATTCCCTGGTGGGGCACGGGGATATCGTAGACCCGGGTCTTGCCGGTCTTGGGATCGTAGACCATCGGATGGCCGCCGAGGTAATCGGCAACCTTTTCCCCGGCCTTGGGATATCCCTGCTTGGTGCCGAGGTAGATTTTCCCGCTGGGACCGACATTGTTACGGGTGTGGAACTTGGCCTGGGCGGCGAAGCCCTTGCGGTCGATCCCGATCTCCCTCTCGGCATCGACGACAATCCGCATCGTGCCGGTGGGCGGATTGAACTCGACCAGGAAGGCGTTGTCGCCGTACTTGGCCGTGCCGATGTAAATCCTGCCGTCACGCCCCTCGACGATGGAGAAATACCCGCTCTGCTCGCTCGTGGTCTCGGGGGGCACCGCGTGGGCCTTCGACCAGAGCCAAGGCCGCGAGAGCGCTGATTCGGCGGGGGTTTGGGCGGAGGCGCGACCCGGACCCGCCGGCCAGCCGGGCGGTAAGCAGGCGCAAATCAGGAGGTAGGCCATGGAAAGGCTGGGTGTCATGCGGGTCATGGGTGTTGTCGCTCCTTGCCAAAATGAGGCGTGGTTTCACCGGCGCTCCAGCAGGAAGGCCACGAGGTCGGCCAGTTCCAGCGGAGTCATCTGCTTGTCGAGGCTTGCGGGCATCAGCGACACGGAACCCGGTGTGATCGAATCCACATCCTTGCGGGCCAGCCTTTCAACCATGGAAGGGCCGGTCTGGATCGCCACCTCGGCGTCGGTTTCGGACTTGAGCACGCCGGCCACCAGCTTTCCCGAAAGCATCGCGGCCACCACGGGTTCGTAGCTTCGGACAAAGCTCACGCTCGGCGCCACGATCGCCTCGATGAGGTCCTGTCGGGAGCGGATCTGGCCGATGCGGCTGAGGTCGGGCCCCGCGTCGCCACCGACATAGCCGATCTTGTGGCATGCCGAACAGGCTGCCTTGGCGCTGTTGAAGACGGCGTGGCCGCGCTTGGCGTCGCCAGCCGGCAGTTCGGCCATCAGGCGGATGACGCGCTTGCGTTCCCCGTCGGCCCCCGGATCGATCCGCGCGAGCACGGGGTCGGCGACGGCGCGAACCCCCGCCCCGTGGCCGGCCAAGGCTTGGCGAGCCGCGGCCACCGGCACGGTTTGCGACACCTCGGGCCTGCCCAGCGCGCGCGCCAGCGCCATTCCCGCCTCGGGGCCCGCCTTGGCGCCCAGAAGTTCCAGGATGCGGCCCGTGTCGGTGGGGCTGGCGGTGGCCAGCGCGCCGGCGATGGCATCCCATTCGCCGGCTGAGGGCTTGGCGCGCGCCAACGCCTCAAGGGCCTGTTGGCGCTCGGCCTGCGGACGGTCGCGGTGCAGCGCCGTCGCCAGTTCCACCACCGGTGGCGATGGGGACGATGCCATGGCCGCCAGCCTGTCGGCGGGTGGAGCGGCCTTGTCCGCGGCGAGTTTTTCAAGCGCCCCGGTCCACGCTCCAGGCAACGCCTTGCGCCGGGCCAGCGAGACCGCGAGAACCAGCGCCTGGCTCCGAATCTTTCCAGCCGGCTCTGAAAACAGCGCGCCGACGGGTTGGACCCACTCCGATGGAAACGCTCCCGCGACCTTGGTGGCGGCCTCGAGGGCCAACTCCCGCCTTGTCGGGTCGGCAAGCCACCTGGCCACAAGCACCCTTCCCTCGGGCAGCGCGGCCATGCGGCCCAGCAACTCGGCATCCAGCCAGCGCGGCAGTTCGGCCACGGCGCCAAGGGCATCAGCCAATTCCCTGTCCCAATCGGCGTGGCGCGAAAGCACCCAACGGCCCACGGCAGCCTCGCCTGAATCAGGGGAGGCGGCGAGCGACAACGCTTTTTCGGGCGATTTCAACAACCCGGCCTGGTCGAGCGCCGTCAGCAGCAGGTCCCTGTGGACGCCCGCCTTCCACGGGGCTTCAAGATCAGGGCCGGATGCCTTGCACATGACCAGCGCGCGAACCACGGCGTGCCGCCAATGGCGGTCGGTTGGGGCCCCGGGAGCCGACATGGCCTTGAGGATGGCCCCGGTGGCGGCGGTTGAGCGCCGCGCCGCGAGGCGTTCCACGGCGGCGCGACGGACCGCGGCGTCGGGATCGGTGCAGGCCAGGCTGGCGGCGGCATCGGCACCGGTTTCCCCGCCCCGCGAGGCCAGCGCCCTCAGGGCGGCCACCCGCACCAGCGGATCCGAATGGTGGGTCATCCCGGCAAGCGCGGGGCCGGCCTCGGCGACATCAGCCCGGGCCACGGCCCACACCGCCCCGAGTCGGCCGGAGCGCGGGGTTCCGGCCAGGTTGACCACCTTGACAAGCTCGTCCACGGCGCCGCGCGATGCCAGGGCCCGCGCCGCGCGCGCCGCGACGGCATGGCGGGTATCGGACAGCAACCGGGCCAATTCGGGACTGGGGGCCGACCAGTCGAGCCTGAGGCCCCGCGGATCGGAAAGCGCCGGGGCATCCTTGCGGCTGACGCGGTAGATGGCTCCCAGCGACTCGGCCTTCACCATCTGCGACGACGGGCAGCAGAGCTTGTACCAGCCGCCGGTGTCCACCACCAGGATGGAGCCGTCGGCATCCTCGACGGCGTCGGTGGGGTGGAAGTCCTGGAAGTCGGAGGCGATCAGGTCGGTGGTTTCCGCGGCGAGGGCCGAACCCGCGGGCCTCAGGGAGTGGGCCTGCACGCGGCGCAAGTTGAACTGGCAGGAAAGGGCCCGGTCGCGCAAACCGAGCCTTTCGGAGCGCGCCACGGAAAGGCCGCAGGGGGCGGCGGGGCCGAGGTCGACAAGAACCGGCATCAGGGTCGGAGCGGTCCACAGGTGCGCCGGTTCGCGGATCGGCGGGTGGTCCTTGCCGAAAAGCGCCCCGGGCACGGCGTGGAGGACGCCGTCGCGAAGTCCACCGCCGGGATGATGGACGAAGGTGCAGGAAAGAAGAAGATCACCGGTGTCGGTGAAGGCGATGCCGACGGGATTGTCCATGCCGCCGGCCATGACTGATTCGAGGGCGGTGCCGTCGCGGCGGGCGCGGAAGACATGGCTGGCGCGGGTGGAAAGCTCGCCATCGAGCGTCTTGTGGGTTTGGCGGGCGAAGGCGCCCTTGGTCCAGTAGACCAGGCCGTCGGGGCCCTCGAGCGGGCCGTGCAGGTCGTTCATGCAACCGGTGAGGGTGCCGCCGTCGTGCCAGGTCTCGCGCTTCTCGGCCACGCCGTCGTCGTCGGCATCGATGAGCCTGATGATCCGGGGCGGAGCGCCCACCCAGACCTCGCCACCGACCATCGCGATCCCCTGGGGCAGCATGAGGTTGTCGGCGAACACGGTGCGCTTGTCGAACACGCCGTCGCCGTCGGTGTCGGCCAGCCTAAGGACGCGGTGGGGGGCTTTTTGGGCCTGGATGGCCGACGGCTCATTCGAACCCGACGACTCGGTGACGAACAGCCTCCCCTTGGAGTCGAATACGGCGCTGATGGGCCTCTCGACGAGTTCGGGCCCGGCGACGCGGCGGACGGTGAAGCCGGGAGGCAGGGTGAAGCGGTGGGGGCCGATCACCACCTGGTTGGAGGCGGCGGACACCGCCGGCGCCTGGGCCATGGCGAGCAGGGCGGCGAGCAGCATGGATGAGTCCTCAGGCCAGCAGGCCGTTGATCACCTTCTGGGGTTCGACGCCGGTGAGGCGCTGGTCGAGTCCCTGAAACTTGAAGGTGAAGCGTTCGTGGTCGATGCCTAGGCAATGGAGGATGGTCGCGTTCAGGTCGTTCACATGAACCGGATCCTTGGTGATGTTGTAGCTGAAGTCGTCGGTTTCGCCGAAAACCTGCCCGCCGCGGACGCCGCCCCCGGCCATCCACATGCAGAAGTTGCGGGGGTGGTGGTCGCGGCCGTAGGTTTCGGGGGTGAGGGTGCCCTGGGAATAGACGGTGCGGCCGAATTCGCCGCCCCACACGACGAGCGTCTCGTCGAGCAGGCCGCGCTGCTTCAGGTCGGTGACGAGTGCAGCGGTGGGCTGGTCGGTGTCGCGGCACTGGTTGCCAAGCTCACGGGGCAGGTTGCCATGCTGGTCCCAGCCGCGATGGAGAAGCTGGACGACGCGCACGCCGCGCTCCACAAGCCTGCGGGCCATGATGGCGCTGTGGGCGAAGCTGCCGGGATTGGTGACGGACGGGCCGTACATCTCGAGGATGTGGCGCGGTTCGCCCGAGAGCTCGGTGAGTTCCGGCACGCTTGACTGCATGCGGTAGGCCATCTCGTACTGGCTGATGCGGTTCTGGATTTCCGGATCGTGGTAGCGGGCCGAGGAGATGGAATTGAGCCCGCCCAAAGCGTCGAGCATGGCGCGGCGGTCGGCGGGGGTGACGCCTTCGGGATTGCGCAGATAAAGCACGGGATCGCCCGCGCCGCGAAGGGCCACCCCGTTGAAAGCGGTGGGCAGGAACCCGCTCGACCACATCCGGGTGAACAGGGCCTGCCCGTTGCTGCCGTCGGGAAACCTCGGCGTGAAGACGACGAAGGCAGGCAGGTTGTTGCTTTCGCTTCCGAGGCCGTAGGCGAGCCACGATCCGATCGACGCCTTGCCCGGCACCTCGCTGCCGGTCATCACGAAGGTGCAGGCCGGGTCATGGTTGATGGCGTTGGTGTGCACGGTCTTGATGACGGCGATGTCGTCGACGATGCGGGCGGTGTAGGGAAGGATGTCGGTGTTGGCCCAGGTGCCGCACTTGCCCATCCGCTGGAAGGTGAACTTGCTGGGTGCCACGGGGAATCGCTGCTGCCCGGAGGTCATGGTGGAGAGGCGCTGCCCGCCGCGGACCGATTGGGGCAGGTCCTTGTTGAAATACTCCTTGAGGACGGGCTTGTGGTCCCAGGTGTCGATCTGGGAGGGGGCCCCGTTCATGTGGAGATAGATGAGCGCCTTGGCGGTCGGCTTGTGGTGGGGAAGCCCGGGAACGGGTGGATGGACCCGGCCCGGCGCGGCGGAGGCGCGGGAGGCGGCCAACAGTCCCAGGGCGACGGACCCGGCGCGCAGGCCGGCCCCCTCGAAGAAGGAGCGTCGTGTCGGCTCATCGGGAGCGAGCTTGAACGCAGACATAGGATATCTCCTTAAGAATTTGTCTTAGTTGCGGTTGATCGTCTCGTCGAGGTTGAGGACCAGGTTGGCGAGCATGGTGCAGGCCGCAAGGTCGGGCTCGGGAATTCCCGCGGGAACGGGAGACTCGCCCGCGCGCACCAGCTTGCCGGCGGCCTCCTTGTCGGCGCCGTAGCGGGCGAGCATGCGCTCGAGGAACGCCACGGCCGATTTCTCCTCATCGGGTTCGGGCAGCCTCGAGACCACGACCCGCCAGGCCAGCCTCACCCGGGCGGCGGAATCGGGCGCCTCGCGCGCCAGCCGCGCCGCCAGCCCGCGCGCCGCCTCCACATGCTGCGTGTCGTTCATCAGTTGCAGGGCTTGGAGCGGCGTGTTGCTGCGCTCGCGGCGCGAGCAAGGCGTCTCGCGGTTGGGCGCGTCGAAATTGCTCATGAACGGCGCCGGCGCCGTCCGCTTGAGGAACACATACAGGCTGCGGCGATAGAGGCTGTCACCCTTGGATTGCTGGTAAATCCGTGTGTTCGACCCGGTGAAGCCGACGGGTTCCCAGATGTTGGGCGGCTGATAGGGCATGGTTCCCCTGCCGCCCATGTCGAGCTTGGCCAGGCCGCCCACGAAGAGGGCGTTGTCGCGAACCTGCTCGGCGTCGAGGCGGATGCGCGGCCCCCGGCCCAGCAGCCTGTTTTCGGGATCCTTCGCCCATTCCGGCGGCGGGGCCGCCGAATCCTGCCTGAAGGCCCGCGAAAGCACCATCGACCGGATCAGGTCGCGGACATTCCAGCCACGGTCGCGGAAATCCCGCGCCAGCCAGTCGAGGAGGGCCGGATGGGAAGGCAGGTCGCCCTGGGTTCCGAAGTCGCCGCTGCTTTTCACGAGGCCGACGCCGAACACCTGCTGCCAGAACCTGTTGGCAATGACACGCGGCGCGAGGGATTGCGTCGGCGAAACCAGCCAGCGGGCCAGGTCGAGGCGGTTGGCCCGACGGTCCTTCACGCCGATCGTCCCCAAAACCGCCGGGGCCGCCGGTTCGACCTTCTCGCCCGGCTTGTCGTACTGCCCTCGCATCATCACGAAGCTTTCGCGGGGCTTGTCGAGGTCCCTGTACACGAATGTCCCGGGGGCGTTGGAATCGAAGCTGCCCAATTCGGTGAGGATGGCCTCCCGGCCCGTCCGGAGCGACTTGATTTCCTTGGAGGCGCCGTCCCAGGCGGTGGCGATGAAGTGGTCGCGCACCTGGGAGATCTCGGAGGCAACCTTGCGCGCCGAAGGTCCCGCCTTGATCCAGCCCGCCAGCGGTTCGGCCACGCCGGTCTGGTTCTTGCCGCGCTGCGACCGCCACCAGGCCTCGAGCGAAAGCGCCGGGTCGGCCGCGGGGTCGGCGCTGCCGGAAACGCCGGCCTTGTCCCAATAGACGAGGCCGCCGAACTGCGTCATGGCGAAACCCGTGACCTGGTCACCGGCGACAAGCCCGAGCTTTGACGCCTCGATTTCCAGGCGGACCCACTTGCCGGATTCGGGAAGCGGGCCGGCGTTCACCCTTTCGGTCGTGCCGGCCTTGCCCCAGGGGATGGCGTCATAGTCGCCCCATGCCGCGCGGTGGAGCCAGCCGCCCTTGAAATATTGGAGCATCAGCGTCTTGGGCTTGTTCGCCGGGTCGATGTACACATGCGCGAAAAGCTTGGCGCCCTTGGGTATCGACTTGGCCGGCATCCCCTCGATCACATCCTGGGCGAGTCCGGAGTCGGTCCGCCGGAGCGCCTTGGAGCCGGAGAACACCTTCCCGCTTGAGGCATCGACATACTGGGTGGGATGCCCCGGGCTGGCGAACACCCGTCCCCCGGCCGGGAACGCGTCGTCGAACCAGGCTTCCTCCCTGGTCACCGGGGCGGGCTTGTCCATGGCCTTGGCGGGGTCGGAATAGTCGGCCGCGCGCGCCAGGGCGACGAGGCTTGCCGCTGTTTCCGCGAGCCTCGCGTTGAGCTTGTCGCGGCGCGCCTTCACCTCGGCGGTTTCCAGCCGGACCGTGGGCGCCGTCAGCAGGGCGTTGCCGTCCAGGGGCGGGTCGGCGGCGGAATGGAAGAAGGCGTACATCGAGTAGAAGTCGCGGGCGCTGATCGGGTCGAACTTGTGGTCGTGGCATTGGGCGCAGGCCCCGGTGAGCCCCAGCCAGGTGGTGAACACGGTGGAAGCGCGCTCGACGGCGTTGCGGTAAACCCATTCCTCGGAGATCGAACCTCCCTCCCCGGTGGTGACATTGCAGCGGGAAAAGCCCGTGGCCACCTGCTGGTCGAGCGAGGGGTTAGGAACCAGGTCGCCGGCCAACTGGTCGATGGTGAACTGGTCGAACGGCATGTTGCGGTTGAACGCGTTCACCACCCAGTCGCGGTAGGCCCACATCTGCCGTTCGTTGTCGAGGTGCAGGCCGTGCGTGTCGGCGTAGCGGGCGATGTCGAGCCAGTGCCGCGCCATTTCCTCGCCGTGCCGGGGAGAGGCGAAATAGCGGTCGACCATGCGCTCATACGCGCCGGGAGCCTTGTCGGCCAGGAACTGGTCGACCTCGGCCACCGTGGGAGGCAAGCCGGTGAGGGTGAAGGAGACCCGCCTGATGAGCGCCTCGCGGGGCGCCTCGGGCCGCATGGCCATTCCCTTGTCCCGCAGCGTGGCCTGCAGGAAGCGGTCGATGACGGCGCCCTCGCCGGCGGGCACGGGAACCGCCGCGAGGGGTTCAAACGCCCAGTGGCCCTCGTAGGTGGCTCCCGAGGCGATCCAATCCTCGAGCAATTTCACCTCGCGGGGCGAGGGAGCCTTGCGGGTGCTGGCCGGGGGCATGCGCTCCGATTCGGTGCCGGTGTGAAGGCGCTTCACGAGTTCCGACATGGCCGGCTTGCCGGGAACGACGGCCGGGGCGCCCGACTTTCCGCCCTTCCGCGCGGCGTCGGCCTGGTCGAGCCTGAGCCTGGCGACCTGCTTGCCGGGGCCATGGCACGCCAGGCAGTATTCCGAAAGGATCGGCCGGATATCCCGGTTGAACGATATGTCGGCGGCCTGGGCGAGCGGCGCCAAGCCAATGCAAACAAGGGCCACGATCAGGCGCGACGGCATGTTGTCTCGTCCTTGCGGTGGAACCAAACAGGGGAGCGGGGGCCGCGGTGCGCGGAGAATTCCCTAATCATTTTAGTTTGATGCGCCGGCGATGGAGTCGCAAGCGGAAAGGCCTATCGCAACGAGGCGGAAAGCCTGTCATCCTGCGGGAATCCGTGACCCAGGTGCTGGCGGAATCCCTCGGCGGCCGGAACTCCCAGGGCGGTTCCCCGGTGACGCGCCCACGCCTTCATCGACTCGATGTACTGGTCCATCCCGTGCTGGCGGGCCAGCCAGTCGCGCTGCGAGGCGTGCAGGGCCAGCATGGCGGCCTTGCGGTCCAGTTCCGCCGAGATGTCCACAAGCAGGGAGGGTTCGACCGGGCGGCCCAGGGGATCCTTGCCCTCGATTGAATCACAATAATACAGGTGCGGAATGTGGGGTATGGCGGGGGCGCCGCAATCGGGAAACAGGTTGGGAACCGCGGCGTTGAAGCAGGCGGCGCGCGCCAGCAGGCTGGCCACCTCGTGGTCGGGCATGTAATCGGCGGGGGAGTGGGCCAGCACGATGTCGGGGCGGATGGAACGCAGCAGGGCCACCGTCTTCCCGAGAGGTTCGGGCGCGTAAAACAGCAGGAGGTCCCGTTCCTCGAGGCAGTGATAACGGGCGCCCGCCAATCGCGCCGCCGCGAGCGCCTCGCCCCTGCGGACCCGGGCGATCGCCTCGGGAGGCAATTCCATCGACCCGCAGTCGCCGGGCGTGAAGGTGGCGACATGGGCCTCCCAGCCGGAGTTGATCAACCGCAGCATGGTGCCGGCGCACAGGATTTCCGCGTCGTCCGGATGGGCCAGGAGGCTCAGGACGACCGGTCGCTGGGTTGTCATCGGGGTGGAAGGGGTCCGGGTTTGGGGCGGTTGCTGTTGACCGAACCGTTGCGGCCTTCCACCGAATTCTTGGCGCTTTCGGAGATGAGCGGCTGGGGCTCGGGATAATCCGTCTCGTCGAGGTAGTCGAGGAAGGGTGGAACAAGGGAGAGCTTGCCGAAAGGCGAGGGTTCCCTCGGGTTGGCGAATTGGCGGCGCAGGGCCAGGGCCAAGCCCCATTCGCCCGCCGCGTAACCCGTGCCGCCTCCCGTGGCGCCCAAAAGCGCCGAGGCCAGTTGAAGGTCGGCCAGTCGGGTTCCCAGGTCGCGGCGTGCCTCGGCGTGGGACGATTCCTCCTGCTCGGCGGCCAGTTGGCGATAGCGCGTGTCGATCGTGTAGCACTCCTCCTGGAGTGATTCGTCCTTGCCGTAGTCGGACAGCACCCTGAGGGTGGTGTCGGAGAACCATCCCCGCCTTGGCGCCTCTCGCAGCAGCACCTTTTCGCGCCAGGCCACGAAGGCGTCGGGCCTGCGGTAGATTCGCAGGGCGTCGCGTTCGTTGGCCAACGGCTGGAAGCGCGCCAGCGTGTCGGCCTCGTAAAAGCGCTTGCGGGCGATGCGCGCCGCCGGGTTGATCTCACCGAGCGCCCGGGCATAGTGGCTGGGGAAGTTGCTCATCTGGCGGTAGATGTCGAATTCCTTGAGGAACATGTGGGCCTTCCACGAGGCCTTCATCTCGTCGCTCCAGCCCTCCTCGGGCTGGGCGTGCTTGGATTGGGCGCCACGCAGGGCGCGCTCGAAGGCCCTTTGCCTCTCGGGAGTGTCCGGCTTTTCCATCTCTTCACCGACGAGGTAGGTGGTGCGGTACAGGGCCGCCTTCCTGTCGAGGTTGATCTCCTCGACGGGGTCGACCTGCAGATGATTTTCCTGCGCGATCTTGCGCCAGACGCGGTCGGTTTCCACCAGGGCCTGCTGCATCCACGCGATATCCTTGCCGATGGTGAGGCGGCGGCCGGGAATCCAGTCCGACAGGACATACCCGCCGCCCATGGCCAGGCTCGTTCCCTCGCGAACCGGGTCGGTGTCTCCCGGGTCGGCGTCATACCAACCCTCCTGCTGGAGTCGCTTGACGATGCTGGCCTGCATCAGGCCCGGTTGCGTGCGGAACAGCAGCGTGGCCAGGTTCTTGGGCCGCCGCTGGGCCACGCGGTTCTCGATGGTCCGTGTCTCGCCGGGAAACTCCCCCGGAGGCGGCACCGGTTCCAGGGCGTAACGGTACCAGGCCATCGCCGCGGCCCACGCGTCGAATTCCTCGCCCAGGTCCCGGATGTCGGTATAGCGTTTCTGGGCGCCCGGATCCCATTCCTTGTTCACGGGGCTGCCATCGGCCAGCTTGTCGGTCGAGCGGTCGGGGTTCACCGGAAGCAGCGGGAACCGGTCGATGGGATTGGTCAGGATGTCAGCCAGCGGGTTCTCCGGCATGCGCCATTCGTTGGGCGATGGCCTGACATGGCGGCGGAGGTCGTAGACGGACGGAATGGAAAGGCTGTCGGAAAAGAACTTCACGAGGGAGTCGGCGTTCTCGCAGGTGAACTGGGTGCGCCTGATGGTCCGTCGGCCGCGGCCACCCCCTTGGTTGGAAGGCACGAATTCGGGACGCAACCCTTCCCTCAGCCGCCTGGCGAGTGCCGGGTATTTCTCGCAGAAGGCCACAAGTTCCTTCTCGGCGCGGTCGATCCGGGCCAGCAGTTTTTCCTCGGCGCTTGAGGGGGCTTGCGCGTCGAGCCTGGCCTGGCGGGCCGCCTGCGCCTCGCGGGTGGCGGCGACGGGCAGGGCCAGGAACCTGGCCATGTCGGCGCCCTTGGCCCGGCGGAAACCAGCGATGGCGGCATCGGCCTGGGCATCGCGTTCGGAGCGGAAACGCGCGAATTCAGCCTCGGGAACCAGCCTGCCATCAGGGGTCGCGACATGACGGTTCATCAGGAGCGGAGCCACGGCGAGGCTGTTCCAGGCGCCGGGGCCCGTGATCAGCGGCAGGCCGGTGGAACCCTGCTCGGTCTGGTCCATCCACGCCAGGGTGATTTCAAGCGGCGTGACGGGAAGGTCGTCGGGCACCGCGGGCTTCTCGGCGGCTCCCCGGGTTTCCGACAGCTTCAGGATGGTGTCATGCCCCACCTGGGAGGCCAGGCGGAACCGCAGCAGCCACTCCGCCTCGGGGCGCTTGAGCCTCTGCTGCTGCCTCACCTCCTCAAAGCGCGTCCAGCGCACCTCGTCCCCCTTGTCGTCGAACACCTGCAGGCGCAGGGGGTCGCGTTCCGCCGGGTGGATGTTGGCCAACTGGAACAGGCTGCGGTTCACATTGGTTTCGTCGGACTGGTTGATCTTGTGCTGCAGGTAGAAACCGAGGTTGTAGCGCAGGTCGGGGTTGAAGCGGTTGCGCTTCTCCCCCTCCGCGAGCATTTGGCAGCCGAGGGAGAGGTAATAAAGCTTTTCCCGGGGGCGGTCGAGTTCGGCATACACATTGTATGCGAAGTTCCAGCTCTGGAAGAGCCACGGGGTGATGAAGTGCGGCTGGAGCTTGGTCAGCGACCGGGTGAGCAGCTCCATCTCGTTCCAGCGGTTCTTCTTCTGCAGCTCGGTGACATTGAACCAGAGGTAGCTCACGGCCAGGCCGCGCGAGCCGGTCAGCGCCAGTTCGAGCGCCCGCCCCGCGACCTCGACATTGCCGATCTCCTCCTCGAGCAAGGCGAGCTTGCGGGCCTGCGGCTTGACGACGCCCTCGCGCCACAGCCAAGCCACGCTCAGCAGCGCCAGCATCGCCACCAGGTAGATCGCCTCTCGCCTCAGCATCGCTTGTCCTCCCCGCGCCGCTCGCCGCGCGCCCCTATCCGGATCAGGTGGGTCCGGCGACCTCGCGCCAGCGCAGCAGGTGGTACCCCAGCAGCAGCCAGGGAAGGATGTAAAACACCGTAACGATCGCGTTGCCAGCAAGGTCGCCGCCGCCGATGGCGAAGCCGTTGTCGACATATTCCGGGTAGTAAGCGAGGCGGTCGACCTCGGGCAGGAACCGCGCCAGGCCGCCCAGCACCTCGCGCACGACCTTGTCGCTCTGCTGGATCAGCGTGTTGAGCGCGGTGTCCTCCAGGGGCTTGGCCGCGACCGAGTTGTCGATGATGCGCTTGATGTTCTCGAGCGGGCCGCCGCCGGCGGACTTGCCCTCCACCAGTTCCCGCACGAATTCCTGCACATGGGCCAGCATCATGAGGACCATGCCCATCAGCAGCGAGATCACGGTGCTGAGTTCCGTCGACATGACGAGGGTCACGCTGATCACCAGCAACAGGCGCAGCCACAGCGCGAACGAGGCCAGCAGGAAGTTCCCGGCGAAGCGGAGGGGCTGCGCGCCGGCGCGGGCGTCATCGGCGCGGAAGTAGAAGTCGTAGCGAGCCATGCCGACATACTGGGTCGATTCCTTGCAGGTCACCGTCACGGTGAGGGCCGGCTTCTGCGGATCACCCTTCTGGGCGTTGGCGAACAGGCCGCCGGGCACCGCGACCGACCCTGTGGAGTAGTCGAAGAATGTCACCGAGCCGGCGGGCTGGAAGTAGCCGTGATCGGTGGCGACCTGTTCCGGTGTCAGGCCTGGATTCTTCTCCCGGGCCTTGCGAAGTTCCTCGGGGTCGTGGTTGCGGGTCGTGATCACCAGGCCGATGCCGACGCCCCGGTTCTCGAAGCCCTTGGTGGTGCGGTAGATGTCGAAGGTGAACTCGGCCTGCACCTTGTCCCGGGAGCCGAGGTAGGCCGGAACCGTCGCGTAGGTCCACGAGGCCTGCGGCGTGACCAGGCCCGAGGGACCCTGGGTCGGGCCCGAAATGTAGCCGCGGTATTCCCATTCCCGGCCGACATTGTCACCCTTGGCCTCGCTCGAGGTGTTCTTGAAAGCGAGGATGCCGAACAGCGGCTCGCGCGCCTTGAGGCTCTCCTCGGCCGCGTCGGGCGAAACGCCGCGGATGATGTAGAGCAACCCGGCCCCGGTGAGCGCCAGCAGCACCAGCGTCATCAGCGCCATCGTTCCGGTCAGCCGGCCCAGCAGTATCTCCACCCGCTCCACGGGCTTGGTCACGATGAGGTAGAGCGACTGGGTCCGGATGTCGGCCGGCAGGCCCGAGGCGGAGAGCAGCGCGCCAACCAGCATCAGGACCACCGTCATCGCGTAAAAGACCACCGAAACATAGGTGCGCAGCTCGTCGGTTGGCTTGGACGGGATGAACCACGAACCGAAAAGCACGATGAGCAGAAGGCCCGTGAACGCGTAGAGAACGCGTTTGCGGATCGCCTCCTTGAAGCTCAAATTGGCGATCGCCAGGATCCGCCTCAGGCTTAGCCGCGGCAGATTGGCGACGAACGGAGCGGCGACGAGAAGGATGGAGGCAAGCCCGGAAATGGCGAGGGGGATGTTCGTCCACTCGGGCCGGGGAACCAGTGGCGCGTTGGCGCTGATGACCGCGTCAGCCGGCAGGAACAGCGGCCGGAACAGCGCGAAGATACTGGCGATGTCGAGCAGGAACATGGGCAAGGCCAACGCCAACAGGGCCAGCACCATCGACCTTGCTCCGCCGGAGAGCCTGCCGACCGAGCCAAACCCGCCGCGAAGCAGCCACAGGAACACGCACAGCGAGCACAGGGCGCCCACGGTGAGCAGGTAGTTGGAGACAGTGGGCAAACTGACGATCTGCGCCAGTTCGAGGGGGTCGCGCTCCAGCGACAGGGCCGCCCATGGAAGAATGGTGGTCATGGTGCTCACCTGGCCTGTGGCGCCTTGTCGTCGGCCAGGAAGCGTCGTCCCGGCCTGGCCTTGGATTCCGCCACTACCTTGAGGAAGTAATCCTCCAAGGTGGTCGTGGGGTGTCCGAAGCTGTCGAGCTTGCCGCCGTGTTTCCGGATAACCTCGGCCAATTCGGCCTTGAGTTCGGCGGTGAGCTTGATGTCGCTGGCCCGAAGTTCGAGGCGGTCGGCATCTTCCAGCAGGGTGCTGACCTTGCCATAAGCCTGCAGGTCTCCCTCGTGGAGAATGGCGATGCGGTCGCAGATGTCCTGGACATCCTCCAGCCGGTGGCTGCACATGATGACCGTCTTTCCCTCATCGCGCAGCTGGCGGATGAGGTCTTTCATCCAGTAGGCGCCCAGGGGGTCGAGCCCCGAGGTCGGTTCGTCGAGGATCACAAGCTTGGGATTGTTGATAAGGGCCTGGGCCAGGCCGATCCTTTGCCGCATGCCCTTGCTGTACTCGCGCAGTTGCCTCTTGCGGTCGCGCTGCAGGCCCACGCGCTCAATCAGTTCCGCGGCCCGGCGACGCCGTTCAGCCCCCTCGATGTCGAAGAGACGCCCGTAGAAGTCGAGCGTCTCCTCCGCGGTGAGGAAACGGTACAGGTACGACTCTTCCGGAAGGTAGCCGATGAATTCGTTCTTGCGCACATCCGTGGTCGGCTTGCCGAGAACCAGGGCCTCGCCCTCGGTGGGGTAGAGAAGGCCCAGCAGCAGCTTGATCGTGGTTGTCTTGCCCGAACCGTTGGGCCCGAGCAGGCCGAAGATCTCGCCTTCCTCGACATGGATGTCGAGAGCGCGGAGCGCGGTCTTCTTCTTGCGTCCCCAGAAATCAAGGAAGATTTTGGTGAGCTTCCGGGTCTCCACCACCTTGTTGCTCATGCGAAGGCCTTCCAGCGTGACAGGTATGAAGACAATAGGCCAATCCGGACTCTACGGCCGGCATTGTCAGGAGGTTCGCGGACCGGAACCGGGGGGCGAATCCACGGAACTCCAATTCATAAGGCATCTTAGTTTAGACAACTGTCCATTCAAGCGGTGGACCCCCGCTTCATCGGTTCCACACATGGCGGGCGGTGTTTGGGGAGGTGTTGCGCCGCTTCTGGCGATTCCGGGCCTTCCACCCGGCCTAGCGCGACTTCAGCTGCACCAATTCGTTCTGCGTACGCACGAAGAGGGCCCCGCCGCTGACCGCCGGCGTGGCCAAGGCCATCCCCCCCAAGGCATGCCGGGCCAGGGGCTTGCCCGGAGTCGCCGGGTCCAGCACCAGCACCTCGGCGTCCTCGGTGACGGCCACGAGCCGGTCACCCGCCATGACGGGCGAGGCGGTGAATTGCAGCGACCTGCCCAGGCCGGCCTTGTCGAGCAGGGCCTTGCCCGTTGAGGCGTCGAGCGTGGTGAGGAAGCCACGGTCGAGCAGGACATGAAGCCTGTCGCCGGCGAGCACGGGGGAGGGATGATACGGCCCCGCGCCGCCATTTCGCCAGGCGACATAGGAGTTGGCGTTCTCCCCCAACTTGAGCGAAATGTCGCCGCGTGAACCCGGGCGGATGGCGAACACCGGCTTGCGGATGTCCATCACATAGCCCGACGAGACAAAAAGCAGCGGCTTGCCGCCGATGGTGCCGGCGCTGGGGGTGGGTATGGAAATCATCGACATGCCGCCGAGTTCCCAGAGCAGTTCGCCCCTAGTGTCGTAGGAGCGCACCTTGCCTTTGCCCGGCGTGATGACCTCGGTGCCGGCCGGATGCACCCAGACAAACGGGGTGGCCCAGTTGCTCTTTTCGGCCCTGATCCTTTTCCACAGGGTGTCGCCGGTGTTGGCGTTGATGGCCCAGACGAGCGATTCCTCCTCCGAATCCATGGCCAGATACACAACACCCTCATGCAGCACGGGTGACGCTGCGGGCCCCCAGCCCATTTCTGTTTTGCGCACCGGCAGGTCGAACTTCCACAGCACCTTGCCGGCGTGGTCGAGCGCGGCGATGCCGCGGTTGCCGAACATCGCGATCACCCGCTTGTCGTCGGCGCACGGGGTTTCCGAGGCGAACGAGTTCTTGATGTGGATGGTGCCGCGGGCCTCCCCTGAGAACACGGGAGTCCGCCACAGGGCCTTGCCGGTCGACGCGTCGAACGCCAGCACTTCCCAGGCGCGTTCGCCGGGCTGGGCCTTTCCCTGCAAGTCGAGGATGTAGAGGCCCTTGCGCTGTTCCGGCCCGGGAATCTCGCTTATGGATGTGGTCAGGAAAACCTTGCCCGAATGGACCACGGGGCTCGACCAGCCGCGCCCGGGCACGGGGGCGCGCCAGCGCACGAGGTCGAAGGTGGCCTTGCTGTCGAGCCCGGGAACGGGGCCGCCGAGTCCGGCCATGCCGAGACCCCTGAAGCCGGGCCAGGCATCCTGCGCCCGGGCCGTGGCCTGGGTGAGAACCAATGACAGGAACAGGACGCCGGGTATCGCTCTCATGAAAAGAAGCCCTCCTCAAATACAAACCCCGCCGGGCCCGAGCGTTGCCAGCGTCAACCGCTGCTGACAAGATAATGTCACTCTCACCGCGATTCCCATGGGACTTCATCGCCATGAACAGTTTCAGTTCCCGTTCCACGCTCACCGCGGCCGGTTCCAACTACCACATCCATGCCCTGGAACCGGTCTACAAGGCGTTTCCCCAAGCCCGGACTCTGCCTTTTTCGCTGAAGATCCTGCTCGAGAACCTGGTCCGCGGTGAAGACGGCGCCACCGTCACCCGCAAGGAGATCGAGGCGCTGGCCCAGTGGAACCCGGCATCGAAATCGGAAAACGAGATCGCCTTCACTCCCGCCCGCGTGCTGCTGCAGGACTTCACCGGGGTGCCGGCGGTGGTGGACCTCGCCGCCATGCGCGACGCCATGGCCAAGCTCGGAGGAGACCCCCAGAAGATCAACCCGCTTTGCCCGGCCGAGTTGGTGATCGACCACTCCGTGCAGGTGGACGACTTCGGCAGCGGCCTGGCCTTCAAGAACAACGCCGAACTCGAGTTCCAGCGCAATCGCGAACGCTACATCTTCCTGCGCTGGGGCCAGACCGCCTTCCGCGACTTCGCCGTGGTGCCTCCCGAGACGGGAATCGTGCACCAGGTGAACCTGGAATACCTCGCCCGTGTGGTCTTCACCCGCGAGATCAAGGGGGAGGCCTGGGCCTACCCCGACACCCTGGTGGGCACCGACAGCCACACCACCATGATCAACGGCCTGGGCGTGCTGGGCTGGGGCGTGGGCGGCATCGAAGCCGAGGCGGCGATGTTGGGCCAACCCGTCTCGATGCTCATTCCCGAGGTGGTGGGCTTCGAGCTCAAGGGCAGGCTGCCCGAGGGAGCCACGGCCACCGACCTGGTGCTGACAGTCACGCAAATGCTGCGCAAGAAGGGCGTGGTGGGCAAGTTTGTCGAGTTCCACGGCGCCGGCCTCGCCGACCTGCCGCTTGCCGACCGCGCCACCATCGCCAACATGGCGCCGGAATACGGCGCCACCTGCGGCATCTTCCCGATCGACACGGAGACAATCCGCTTCCTGAAGTTTTCCGGCAGAAGCGCCGCGCAGGCCGAGCTCGTGGAGGCCTACGCCAAGGCGCAGGGCCTTTGGGTCGACAAGTCGACGCCCCCGGCGCGCTACACTGACACGCTGTCTCTCGACCTCGCCACCGTCGAGCCGAGCCTGGCCGGCCCCAGCCGGCCCCAGGACCGGGTGCGGATGGTGGATGTGCCGGCCTCGTTCAAGTCGGCACTTCCTGAGATCCTCAAGCGCTCCAAGCCCAAGGCCGGGGCGGCCGCGCCGACGGAAGCCTCGACGGGCACCGCGACGATCGACGGCGGCAGCCACACGCTTGGCCACGGCGCCGTCGTGATCGCCGCCATCACAAGCTGCACCAACACCTCCAACCCGTCGGTGATGCTCGCCGCCGGCCTGGTGGCGAAGAAGGCCGCCGAGCGCGGCTTGAAGACCAAGCCCTGGGTGAAGACATCGCTGGCCCCCGGCAGTAAGGTGGTGACCGACTACCTGCATGAAGCCGGCGTGGACAAGGCGCTCGACGAACTGCGCTTCAACCTGGTCGGCTATGGTTGCACCACCTGCATCGGCAACTCGGGGCCGCTTCCGGCGCCTGTGAGCGCCGCCATCGACCAGGGGCAACTCGTTGCCGCCTCGGTGCTTTCGGGCAACCGCAACTTCGAGGGCCGCGTGCACGCCGAGGTGAAGGCGAACTACCTCGCCTCGCCTCCCCTGGTGGTGGCTTACGCCCTGGCCGGCCGGGTGGACATCGACTTCGCCAAGGAACCCCTGGGCACCGACCCCAAGGGCCAGCCCGTTTTCCTGAAGGATATCTGGCCCACCCAGGCCGAGGTGGCCAAGGCGGTGGACACTTGCGTGAAGTCGGAAATGTTCGTCAAGGAATACGGCGCGGTGTACGAGGGCGACCCGGCGTGGCGCGAACTGCCCGTGCCCGTGGGCAACCGCTACGCGTGGGACGCCTCCAGCACCTATGTGAAGCATCCCCCGTACTTCGAGGGGATGGGCATGGAACCGGCCAAGGTTGCCGACCCCAAGGGCCTGAGGGTGCTGGCCGTTCTGGGCGACAGCATCACCACCGACCACATCTCGCCCGCCGGCAACATCAAGAAGGACGGGCCCGCCGGCAAGTACCTCCTGGAAAAGGGAGTTCCCGTCTCCGAGTTCAACAGCTATGGCGCGCGCCGCGGCAACCACGAGGTGATGGTGCGGGGCACCTTCGCCAACATCCGCCTCCGCAACCAGTTGGCGCCCGGAACCGAGGGGGGAGTCACCCGCCACCTCGGCACAGGCGAGATCATGTCGATCTTCGACGCCAGCGAACGCTACGCGAAGGAAGGCGTTCCCCTGATGATCCTCGCGGGCAAGGAATACGGCTCGGGTAGCTCGCGCGACTGGGCCGCCAAGGGGCCCAAGCTGCTCGGCATCCGCGTCGTGCTCGCCGAGAGCTTCGAGCGCATCCACCGCAGCAACCTGGTCGGCATGGGCATCCTGCCGCTGGAGTTCCCGCCGGGGCAATCGGTGGCCGCCCTCGGACTCACCGGCGAGGAAACCTTCGCCGTCGATGGCCTCTCGTCCCTGCTCGACAAGGGCATCACCCCCGGGCAGAAGGTGACCGTGCGCGCCGGCGACAAGACCTTGCAGGCCATCGTCCGCATCGACACGCCGCAGGAGGCCCAGTACTACCGCCACGGCGGCATCCTCCCCTATGTTCTCAGGCAGTTGCTGAAGGGCTGATCCCCTTCGACGAACCCCGCCCCCCGCGGCCGGATGGCATTCATCCGGAACAGGAGAAGATTCGATGCGCCTCGCCGCCCTCATGGCCCTCGCCCTGGCCGCCGCCCAGGTCTCCGCCCAATCCGTTTCCACCTTCGCCGGCACCGGCCAGAAAGGCTTCGCCGGCGACGGCGGACCCGCTTCCAAGGCGCTTCTCAACAACCCGTTCGCCATCGCCCGCGGGCCCGACGGCTTCATGTATATCTGCGATGTCGACAATCACCGCGTGCGCCGCGTGGGCAAGGATGGCGTCATCTCCACCTTCGCCGGCAACGGCAAGAAGGCCTACGCGGGCGACGGCGGCCAGGCCACCGGGGCTTCGCTCAACCAGCCTTACGAACTTGCCTGGGACAAGGCGGGCAACCTGTATTTCGTCGAGATCGGCAACCATGTCGTCCGCAAGGTCGACGCCAGTTCGGGAGTCATCTCCACCGTCGCCGGCACCGGCAAGGCCGGCTTCTCGGGCGACGGCGGGCCGGCCAACAAGGCCCAGATGAGCGCCCCCCACAGCCTCGTCATCGATTCCCGGGGCGACATCCTTGTCTGCGACATCCTCAACCACCGCGTTCGCAAGGTGGACATGAAAACCGGCAACATTTCCACCTATGCCGGCAACGGCGAGAAGAAGACATCACCCGACGGCACCGTGGTTGGTTCATCCAGCGTGCAAGGACCGCGCGCCCTGGCCTTTGGGCCCGACGGAACCCTGTGGCTGGCCCTGCGCGAAGGCAATGCCCTGTTGCAAATCGACACGAGGGCCGGAACCTTCAGGCGCGTCGCGGGCACCGGCAAGCCCGGCTTCACGGGCAACGGCGGGCCTGCGCTGGCCGCCACCCTTTCCGGCCCCAAGGGAGCCAGCACCGACGCCAAGGGCAATGTCTACCTTGCCGACACCGAGTCGCACTCGATCCGGATGGTGGATGTGGCCAAGGGAACCTTGGAACTGCTGGTGGGCGACGGCAAGAAGGCCGACGGCCCCGACGGCGATCCGCTCAAGTGCCGGCTTGCCCGCCCCCATGGCGTGTTCGTCGACTCCGACGGCGCCGTGTACATCGGCGACAGCGAGAACCACCGCGTGAGGGTGCTGCGCAAGCCCTGATCGGGGCTATTTCCCCTCGAGTGTCTTGGCGATCGACTCGGCCACCTTTTGGCCCAGGAAGTCGTATCCCTTGCCGTTGAAATGGACATCGTTCGGGTTTTGCATTTCCGCCAGGTGCGGGGTGACGGCGGCAAAGAGGTCGTCGGTGGGCACGCCTTGCGCGGCCATCACCTTGGCGGCGGCCGCGTTGCGCTCCACGATGGAGGCCGCCTTCTGCTTGCCATCAGCCGAGTCGGGAATCGGCGTGGTGCTGGCCCATACGAGTTTCGCGCCCGTCTTTTTCATCCGCGCCACCAGTTGCTCGAGCCTGCCGGTGTAATCGGCCAATGGCGTGCCACGGTCGTGGATGCCGAAGTTGAAATGGATGAGATCCCACCGGCCCTCGCCCATCCAGGCGTCGAGGTTCTTGATGCCGCTTGCCGTGGGCCCGCAGTTGGCCGGTGCCCGGTGGACATTCGCCTTGCCGGCGAGGGCCTTGCGCGCCGCCTGCGTGTAGCCGCGCGAAACCGAGTCGCCGATGAGCAGCACCCTTGGCAGGTTGGGATCATCCTTGACGAAATCCCAGGCGTTTGATTTTCCCGCGATTTTGTCGCGCTTGTGCAGGGGCAGGTAAAACGATCCCAAATGGTCCTGCAGGGTTTTCTCCCATGCCTGCTCCCCGGGGGTGAGCTTGGCCACCAGTTCGCGGTATTTTCGGTCCACCTCGGCTTCCACGGCGGCCTTGCGCGCCGCCTCGGCGGCGTTGGTGGGTTCCTTGGGCGGTTGAACCAGCGAGGACCAGGCCAACAGGCAGGCCGCGATTGTCTTCATGAAACCGGTCTCCAAAAGCATCGCGATGAAAAATAACCAAGCTTGCTTGGCAAGCCGTTTATCGGGCCCGGGCTTCCGCCAGGGCCAGCCAGGCCTCGGCCTCATGGCCGGGGGCCAGCGCCCAAAGCCGGGGGCCGAACGCGGCGGAAAGAGTCGCGGGAAGCCTCACGCCCAAGGCCAGTTCCGACGGGGAGCGCGGCCGGTCGTATTCCACCACCCTTGAGCTTTCATCAAGCTGCGCCAGCTTGCGGGCCTCGGCCACCGCGTCGTCGAGGGTGCCGATGGAATCCACGAGGCCGTGTTCGAGCGCCTTCTCGGCGGTATAGATGCCGCCATCGGCCAGGTACCTTTGGTAGGGCAATGCCTCGGGCGGGTTGGGCCCGGCGCGAACGGGCGCCACGGCGAACGGTTCCAGCAGCTTGCGCTTGAGGCGCTTGCCGCGTCCCTCCTCCACCACGGCCACGAACCGGTTGTAGCTGGTGTCGATGAGGTCCTGCCACACCTGCCGTTCCTTGGGCGTCATCGAACGGAACATGGAGCCCGAATCCTTGATCTCACCCTGCTTGATGACTGTCATGCCCACGCCGTGCTGCTTGGAAAACCCCTCGATGCTGGGCAGGCCGGCGAACACGCCGATGGAGCCCGTCAGGCACGAGCGGTCGCAGAAGATCGTGGCGGCCGGAGCCGAGATGTAGTAGCCGCCGGAGGCGGCGAGTGAGCCGAACGAGGCCACCAGCGGCTTGGGATCGCGCTTCCTCGCCTCGTCCCCGGAAATGAGGGTGGTGAGGCGGCGGTGGAGGTCGTCTGAACTGGTGATGGTTCCGCCGGGGCTGTTCACCCGCAGCACCACGGCCTTGACGGACTTGTCGGCCGCGGCCTGCTCCACCTGCTTGTGCGCGTAGCCCAAAAGACCCTCGGCGAGCACTCCCTCCACCCGGACAATGGCAACCTTGTCGGCGCCCCTGCCGCTTTCGGGCCTGGAGACCTCCGTGAGTTCGGTGCCCGCAACCAGACCCGCCCAAAGGGGTTCCGACAACCAAGCCAACCCGGCAAGCACCAGGGTGCCTCCCAGGAACAGCCCGTTGAGCCCGATGGATAGCAGGAGGAGCCAGCGCCCCCCTTGGTTGTTTGCCGCGGCCACCAGCCTGCCTCCCCGCATAACCCGACCACCGTCGGGGACGCCGGTGCCGTCGGTGACTTGTCAAAAAGGTCGTTCGTGTTATGATCTTAGCGGAACAGCGAGGCCTCGGTGCCGCGCCGTTCCGTGGGGATGTAGCTCAATCGGTTAGAGCGCCGCCCTGTCACGGCGGAGGTTACGGGTTCGAGTCCCGCCATCCTCGCTTCCCAGTTGAACCGCGATGATTCAAAAACCCGGCAACCGCCGGGTTTTTGTTTGTCGACACGGCTCGACGAGGCGGGATTTGCTTCAATTCCCTGGGCAAAGGCGCTGGAGCCAAGGGAATGGGGCGCTCTCCCATTTAATAAAAACCGATCCTTGACTGGTTGACCCCTCACTCCGCCTTCGGCTCCGCTGACGGCTCTTTTTTGAGCCTTCGGATCAACCCGATCAACTAAACCCACCTCACCGCTTCCCCTTCTCCAGCACAAACCACAGGGGGGGATCGTTCGGCTTGGCCGAGTTGGACATGAATCCCAGTAGCACGCCCGGGGCGATCTCGCGCACCTCATCGTGTACCGGTTCGGCCCACTTGGTGAGCCTGCCCTGCACACCGGCGTAATCCAGCACCAGGCAATCCCGCCCGTCCAACGACGAGGAACCGATCAGCATCCGCGCCGGCACGGCGGTGCCCAAGGGCAGGCGGTTGGTCATGACCGCCTTGGAGGTATCGAAACGCTTGCCGAGCCATCCCATGCCGATCAGCGCGCCCTTCAGGCCGTTGCCACGCCGGCCCGGTGACGGCAGCACGCGGCCGTTCCAGTCTCCGGCGGGGAACCAGTCCATCGGCGCCGCCTGCCGGAACATCGCCTCCAGTTGGGAGGCATCGGCCCGCTTCAGGTCGCGAACCGCGGGGGATCCGGCGCCAGGCAGCAGGCCGCAGGCCAACAACACCAATCCCGTGCTCATGTGTGGTTTTCCCGATTCATGGATGGGCGCGACTCTCGATTCTGCCACACGACTTGAGGCGAACCTTTAAGATGACAAAAGGAATGCGAGTCCGGTGGTCGGGTCGCGACGGTTGTGAGGCGGGAAGCGGCGATGAAGTGGGAAGATGGTGACGCCAGCGGCAATGTCGAGGACCGCCGGGGCATGGGCGGCGCCGTCGCCGCGGGCGGCGGCATCATCGGCCTCATCGTGATGGCCGTGGCGTTTTACATGACCGGCGACCTGCGCCAGGCGAAGTTCATCGCCGACCGCGTCGGCCCCGTCGTGAACAAGGCCGTCCCTCCCCGCAACCCCGGGCAGGGCAAGGCCGGCGTCAACGACCGCATGCTCGACTTCTCGAAAAAAATCATGGGCTACACCGACAGCGCCTGGGCCGATGTGTTCGCCATCCACGGCAAGCGGTACGAAAAACCAACCCTCGTGCTGTTCACCGACCGGGTGGACAGCGAGGGTTGCGGCGTGGCGCCTTCGTCGGTGGGCCCGTTTTACTGCCCCGCCAGCCGGAAGGTGTTCGTGGACCCGAGCTTCTTCGAGGAGTTGGAAAGCCGGCTCAAGGGCTCGAAGGCCGACTTCTCCAAGGCCTATGTGATCGCCCACGAGGTCGGCCACCATGTGCAGAACCTGCTGGGCTACAACAAGCTGGTCGAGCAATACCGCCGCCGCGAGGGGGAAAATGCCGGCATCCGCCTCGAGCTTCAGGCCGACTACCTTGCCGGGGTCTGCTGGAACCGGGTCGAGAGGGAACGGTCGATCATCGAGCCGGGGGATGTGGAATCGGCGATCACCACGGCCAAGGCGATCGGCGACGACCGCCTGCAGAAAAACGCCCGCGGCTGGGTGAATCCCGAGAGCTTCAACCATGGCACCTCGGAGCAGAGGCTCAAGTGGTTCACCGAGGGCCTCAGGACGGGCGACGCCGAGAAGAAGGCGCTCGACCGGTTCTTCAATCCGAACATTCCCCCCCTGAAACTGTGAGAAAGGCGGGATGAGGCCATGATGCTCGGTCTGGTGCTGGGCCTGTGCCTGCGGGTCGACCCGGCGGCGGAACTGGAAGCCGCCTCCAAGGCCTACGACGCCGCGGTCTCCAAGGCCGACATCCGCGCGCTGGACGCCCTGCTGTCGCCCTCCGTGGTGTTCACCACGGCCACGGGCCGGGTGATGGACAAGAAGGCGGTGCTGGCCATGCTGGCATCACCCGACACCCGCTACGAATCGGTGGAGTCCGACCAGGTGAAGCGCGCCATCACCGGTGATTTGGCCATCGAGACGGGGCGGGTGCGGGTGCGCGGCATCCGCAACGGCAAGCCTGTGAGCGAGACCCAGCGGTACACCGATGTCTGGGTGCGCCGAGACGGCCGCTGGCAACTGGCCGCCGAGCACACGAGCCTGGCGCCGTGAGGATGGACCCGGGCCCTGACGGGCCTCGGCTCCTGATGTCCCGATTGTGGAGCCGAGCCCTGACGGGCCTTGGCTCCTGATGTCCCGATTGTGGAGCCGAGCCCTGACGGGCCTTGGCTCCTGATGTCCCGATTGTGGAGCCGAGCGCCGTCAGGCGCCGGGTCCGCGTTTTCCGGTGTCACCCGCCGACTCGCGTCGGCGGCTCGATCCTGAAGGCCTGGTCGACCAAACAACCCGCACGGCCGCAAGACGGCCTAGGGGCCGGCCGTGTGGGCCGCCAGCTCCTCGATGCGATCTTGCCAAACTCGGGAATCCATCAGGGGCTTCATTCCCTCAAGCCACCCGGCGACTTGGATAATCGCGACTTCCCTTTCATCCATATTTGGATAATGGGATGATATCGCCCCGGGATAGGCGGGCTCGCCTTGGTTGATGGAGATCCATCCCTCCACAAGGCTTCCGGTGTCCAAGTCGCCATGGCACCAATCCAGAACAAGCCAACTCTTGTCGCGGATTTTTTCACGGACAAGAGAACTCCTTTCATTCAGCCGGGATGATTCGGCGTGAATCAGGGCCAAGGAATCACGCGGCGATGTTTCCGGCCCGCGAATCATGACGGATCCCAAGCCCCATGCCGATATCGCCGTTCCCAATGCGAGCATGCAACCGAACCTGAGCATTTCAATCCTCCCTATTGGTTGATGTTTGATTGGTTTCAGTAATCGTTGCCGGCGACCTCGCCGCGGGCCCTGGTGACAAGCGCCGTGAGGGTGTTGATGCTTGCCGAGTTCCTGACGGCCTTCACGCTGCCGTCGACGAACACGAAGTTGGTTACGCCACTGTGGGGACCGCCGAAGCTGTTGTTGGCGTTGGCGATGTTGTCGTTGTCGGGAGGCAGGAGAGGACGCTGGGAGCCATCCACCTCGGAGGTTCCCATCATGCGCCGGTGCGTGTTGCGGACGCCACTGTAAACGCTCCTGTCCTCATTCTTGCCGCGGAGGGAGCGGGGCCTGATCGACTTCTCGCCGAACAGCGTGGTGTTACTGGTTCCATCGGTGATGTCGGCGATGCGAACCTGGTGGGTCCACTTGGCGAGCAAGGGGCCTCTGGCATCCGCGGTGACTGTGGGTAGCGCCGGCACCACCGCTCCGATCGAGGCGGTGTAGTTGGCGTGCGGGCCGAAGCTGGCGGCATAGTCGGTGAGCGCGCCGCCCGGGCCGGTCAAGGTCGGTGTTGACCAGCTCTCGCCGACGCTCAGCACGGGCGCCGGCCTCGACGGGCAGAGGTAGATCTTCACCAGGGTCTGGTAGGCCGCGGGAGGCTGGTAGCTGACGAGGCGGGTGGTATCCCACAGCCTCCGCACATTTTCCTGCTCGATGTAGGGCAGGATCAGCGCTCCCCAGGTGGCCCAGGTGTTCGTATTCGTGCCCGTATTTTCGCTGTTGTCGCCGATGAAGGCCGGAACGACGGCCTGATAGGCATCGTGGTAGCTGTGCGCGGCGAGGCCGATCTGCTTGAGGTTGTTGACGCAGCTCATGCGCGAGGCGGCCTCGCGCACCTTCTGCACCGCCGGAACGAGCAGGCCGATGAGCACCGCGATGATCGCGATGACGACCAGCAGCTCGATGAGCGTGAACGCCGGCCTTGGATTCCTTGTCGACATTGAGGAGTCTCCTGGAAGGGTAATCATGGCGCCGGCGAAGCGCCGCCACCATGTTGATCATCTTTGTGATAATCGGTTGCCGCATCAAGGGACATTTGATGAAAAAGGGAGTTTCAAAGACCGACTATGTCATATGGGCCAAGGATGATGCGCGGGTGCCTTCAGCCGCTCCCGCAGGCAGCCGACAAAAAACAACCGCCGCCGGCACCAGGGCGAAGGGGCCGGCGGCGGAATTCCGGACGAGCGTCCGGTAAGTCAGGAGAAGATATCGTGGGCGACCTCGCCCCTGATGTCCGTCAGTCGGAATTCGCGGCCGGAGTATCGGTAGGTGAGCTGCTCGTGCCCGAGTCCCATCAGGGCAAGCAGGGTGGCGTGCAGGTCGGTGGTGTGCATCCTTCCCTCGACCGCCCGCACGCCGTATTCATCGGTGGCCCCGTGAGAGTGGCCTCGCTTGACACTGGCGCCGACCAGGAACATCGGGTATCCGGTGATGTTGTGATCGCGTCCGTCGGCGCCCTGCGCCCCGGGCTGCCTGCCGAACTCGCTTCCGAACAGCAGCAGGGTCTCGTCGAACAGGCCCCTCTGCTCGAGGTCGTTGATGAGGGCGGCGACCGGCTGGTCGATCGACCCGCAGCGGTCGATGAGCCCGTTGTGCAGGTTGTTGTGGTGGTCCCAGCCGGGCTGGCAGATCTCGACGAAGCGCACTCCGGCCTCGCTGAGCCGGCGCGCCATGAGGCATTGCCTGGCGAAGGCGGCTCCCGGGCCGTCCTTCACGCCGTATTGCTCGCGCACCTTGAGCGGCTCGCGCGAGATGTCGAGCAGTTCCGGCACCTTCTCCTGCATGCGGAATCCCAGTTCATAGTTCTGGATGATGCCTTCCAGCTGGTCGGGCGCGGAAGGGCTGGCCCCGAGTTCCCTGTTCATCGCCTGGATCAGGTCGATCTGCTTGCGCTGCTGGGACCGGGCCGTGGCCGACCTCAGGTTGGGCAGGTTGCCCCGGTCGTCGATGCGGGTTCCCTGGAAGTGCGCCGGAAGGAAGGCGCTCCCGTAGTTGACCGCCCCGCCGAAATTGGGGGGAGGGTTGATGGTGATGTAGCCCGGCACATCCTGGTTCTCGCTGCCAAGGCCGTAGAGAAGCCACGCCCCCAGGCTTGGCCGCGTTAGGGCGGCGTTGGCGCTCCCGGTGTGAAGTTGGACCACGGCCTGCGGATGGGCCGGGGTGTCGGTGTGGAGGCCGCGAAGCCAGCAGAGCTTGTCGGCGTGGCGGGCCAGGTTGGGCAGGAGCGTCGAGAACCAGGAACCCGTCTGGCCATGCTGGCTGAACTTGAAGTTCGGCTTGGTGAGGATGCTCCCGCCCGGACCCGACTTGCCGTGGTCCTGGAACAGCTTGGGCTTGTACTCGAAGGTGTCGTGCTGCGACATCGCGCCGTTCATGTGCACGAAGATGAGCCTCTTGGCCTTGGCGGCGAATTGCGGTTGCCGAGGCGCCAACGGCCTGACGGGATCGATGCTGGCGCGGGACTTGTCGGCCAGCAGTCCCGCGAGGGCCACCATGCCGAAACCGGCGCCGGCCGACTTGAGCAGTTCACGACGGGAAGCATTGGACATCGGGCTTACTCCTTGGTTTTCCAGACGATCCATCGAGGCGCATGAGTCACTTCACAAAACGGAACTCGGCGGTGGCGTAGACGGCCTGGACCAGCGCCAGCCAGGCGTCGGCGCGCGCGTCTTTTCCGCGAACCGCCTCCTCGGCCTGCACCTCGCCGGTCTGGTCGATCTGGTCCGGGTCGGCCGGGGGTTCGTCTTTCTTGGCTTCCGTTCCCGCCGGCCTGGCCGGATTCGCCGGCTTGGCGGCGGCGTTCGCCAGGGCGACCAATTCCTCCCGGCTGTCGGATTCATACGAGGCCAGGAACGCCAAGGCCCTCTCGGTTTCCCGCGACGACGGCTCGCGGCCTAGGATGAGGTTCCAGGCGTGGGCCACCCTGTCACTGTCGGACCCTTGCCTCTTGAGCAACCGCTCCGCCAGGGCCAGCGATTGACGGCGGACGAATCCCGAGTTCAGCAGGAACAGCGACTGGCCGGGAACCGTGGTGTTGTCGCGCTGGCCCGTGACCAGCGTCTGTTCGACCGGGTCGAAAGCCTCAAGAGCCTTGGGCGTCACCCCCCTGAGCAGAGGCAAATAGACGCTGCGGGCCGGGCTCTTGTCGGCCGAGTCGTGGATGGTGCGCGCCTCGGGGCCGTTGTCGCGCATCTCGATCATCCTCATGTCCTTGGCCACCGTGCCCGCCGGCCGGTCCTTGGACAGGCCTCCCGCGGAGGCGAGCACGGCGTCGCGGAATTCGTCGGAGGTGAGCCTGCGCGGCGCGTGGCGCCATGACAGGATGTTCGCCGGGTCGACCTTGCGGCTGGCCGGATCCGATTCGGTGCCCAACTGGTAGGCGCGCGTCAGCACGAGGGCGCGGATGAGCTTCTTGGTGCTCCATCCGCCGTCAACAAGGCGGCTGGCGACATGGTCGAGCAGTTCCGGATGGGAAGGAGCGTCGCCGTTGACGCCGAAGTTGTCGATCGTCGAGACGATTCCCCTTCCGAACAGCTTGGCCCAGACGCGGTTGGCATAGACCCGCGGGGCGAGCGGGTTGTTCCCGCTGACGAGCCAATCGGCGAGTTCCAGGCGGCCGCTTTGGGCCTTGTTCACCGGCTTGGCATTGGGCACCTTGAAGGCCGTGAGGAAGCCGCGGGGAACCACCGGCCCGAGTTTCTCGGCCTCGCCCCTGACGCGGATCTCGGTGTCGGCCACCGTCTTGAGGTCGCGGGCGCCGTGGGCGGCCAGGCCCCGCTGGGCCGGATCGGTCAGCGACAGGAGTTCCGACTGCGCCTTCTCGAACCTGACGCGGAACTCGAACTGCGCGGGCCGGCCGTTGGGACCCCGCTTGAGGCCCTCGGGTGTTCCGCAGATGGCATCCCAAGCCTTGCGCGCCTCGGCGACCTTTTCCGTGAGTTCCTTCACCTTCTCCGCGGGGGCCTCGGGAACCGAACCCCCCAGCCGCAGCAGGTTGTCGGGCACATAGTAAGCCAGACCGCCTCCTCCCATCATGTTGCGGAGTCCCGAGGCGTTTTCCGTGCTCGTGAAGATTCCGGCGATCGCGTAATAGTCGGACTGGGGCACGGGGTCGAACTTGTGGTCATGGCAACGGGCGCAACTCACGGTGAGGCCCAAAACCGAGCGGGTCACCACATCAACCTGCTCATCCACATTGTCCATGATGAAGCGGACCTTGAACCGCTGGTTGACATCCTTCACTCCCAGCGCCAGGAAACCGGTGGCGACCTTCTGGCGGTTTCCCTCCTCAACGCTGGCGGCGGGAAGCAGGTCTCCGGCGACCTGCTCGCGGATGAACCGGTCGAACGGCACATCGCGGTTGAACGAGTCGATGACATAGTCGCGATACCTCCACGCGTGGGGGTAGGGAATGTTGCGGCTCGGTCCGGTGGATTCGCCGTAGCGCGCGACATCGAGCCAATGACGGCCCCAGTGCTCCCCGAACGCCGGGGAGGCCAGCAGCGAATCAACGAACCGCGCCGTGGCTTCGGGCGACTTGTCGGCGAGGTAGGCGTCCAACGCCCCGGGAGTGGGAGGAAGTCCCGTGAGGTCGAACGACAGCCGACGCGCCAAGGACAGCCTGTCGGCGTCGCCCACCGGTCGCAGTCCGCTGGATTCAAGCCGGGCCAGGATGAACCGGTCGACATCGTCCCTCGGCCAATCGTGGTTGGCCACCGCCGGCGCCGCGGGCTTTGTCAGGGGCTGCCAGGCCCAGTGGGTTTTCCTGAGCTGATCGTATTCCGCCCGGGACTTGCCTAGGGACGCCGGAAGGTTCACCGGCGGCCAGACGGCGCCGTCGCGGACCCATTGATTGAGAATCTCGATCTTTTCGGCGGACAACGCGTCACCCTCGGGAGGCATGCGCCTTTTTCCGTCGCCATTGGAAACCCGCTTGAGCAGGTTGCCCTTGTCCGGGTGGCCCGGAACAATGGCCGGCCCCGTGTTGCCGCCCGATGTCAATCCGTTGCGGTCGTCCACGCGGAGTCCGCCGGCGGGTTTCGTGTCCGCCGAATGGCATGAGTAGCAGTTCTCCACGAGGATGGGCCGCACCTTCCTCTCGAAGAAATCGAGCTTGTCCGCCGGCGGGTTGCCCGACGCGATCGCCGGAACCAGGGACAGGAACAGGGCCGTTTGGATCATGATCGGGCGCATGGCGGATTCTCCCTTTTCAATGTTCATGGTTTGGCGAGGTTGAGCGTGACCGGCGCCTGGGTGGGCGACTTGAATGATAATCCCGAGGTCTCAAACGACAGGTATTTCCCCGCGACGGCCTTCGACGCGGCCTTGCGGGCGGTGGCATCATCGTCGGGAAGGATAATCCGGACCTGGAAGGTGCCCTCGCGCGCGCCCCCGACGATCGCGCCGTTTTGCAGGGTTTCCAGCCTGAAAGATCCGTCGGGCTTGATCTCCCCCGAGGCCCTCACGGACTTGTCTCCCTCGAGGGCGCCCTCGACCGAACCCCCCGCCAGGACGGCGGCATCGCCACCGTCGATCCTGACGGTGCCGGTCACCGCGTGCGTGGCCGGGCCGGTTGATCCGCATCCCGCCGACAGCAGGGCCGCCAACCCCAGTGAGAACAATCGAGCCGTTCCGGTAGCCGTCATTTTAATTCTTATTCCTATCTTGTGTGTCGTGATCATTTGTCAATAATCGTTGGATACCGCCAGGCCGTCGGCGCGGCCGACGAGGGCGGTGAGGGTCTGGACCGTCGCGGTCGTCCTGACGCTCTTGACGGATCCGTCGCAAAACACGAACGCGCACATTCCCGTGTGCGGGCCGCCGAAGCAGGTGTTGGCCAAGGCCGTGGACTGGGCCTCGGCAGGCATCAAGACCCTCTGGTCTCCGTTCGGGGCGGTCCCCATCATCCTGCGAACCGAGTTGTTCTGACCGCCGAAAATGCTCCGGTCCTCGTTCTTGCCGCGGAGGGAGTTGGGCCGGATGTGTTTCTCGCCGATGAGGGTGGTGTTGGAGGTTCCGTCGAGGATCGACGCGAAATCCACCTGGCTCCGCCAGCCCGGCTTGACGATGGGCACGCCGCTGGCGTCCACCCCGGTCGTCTGGGCCATGTTGGCCGTCGGAATGATCGCCCCGTTCGAGTTCGACCCGGAGGCCGCGATGCCGAAGCTGGCGGCGTAGTCGGACAAGCCACCGCCCGGATTGGCGAAGTCGCCCGTGCTCAGGACCGGCGGCTGGCGGGAGGGGCACAGCAGTGTCTTAATCTGCTGCTGGTAGGCGGCGGGCACTTGCCTTGATGCCGAGTACTGGATGTTCCACTGCTTGTACAACGATTCCTGTTCGATGTAAGGAAGAAGCAGCACGGCCCATGTGGCCCAACCGTCCGGGTCGAGGGCGTTGCTGCCGATCCAGGCGGGAGGGAGGAACCCGTAAGCGCTTTGGAAATTGTGAGCGCCCAATCCCAGTTGCTTGAGGTTGTTGGCGCACTGCATCCTGTTGGCCGCCTCGCGGACCTTCTGGACCGCCGGCACCAGCAGGCCGATCAGCACGGCGATGATGGCGATGACCACCAGCAGTTCGATCAGCGTGAAGGCCTCCCGGCGATTATTCGTGGTTGCGAGCATGGGTTTTCTCCTCGTTTCTGATGGTTTCATTTCGCCAGGCAAACGGAGTCCGCGTTCACGGCGAGCGGATGGGTTGAAATGATCCGCCGCAGGAACTGGCCCAGGGTGATTCCCTGATGCCGCGCGGCCTGTTCAAGCCACTCCGCCTGGCTGGCGGTTATGAGCAGGGAGATTTCCGTCACGGCCGGCGCTGGGTTGGCGTTGGCGGATGGGCTGACGGAGGGCATGGCACATTCCTTGGCAAGGGTCGCGCCGGACCGATCGGCACAATCATGATCGTCATGATGAAGATTCTTCTTGAGAATGGAAGTCTTCATGATGGGAGCGATAGTTCCACTTTGTCATTTCGCGGATGACCAGCTGCGGATTAAGAATCATAAGTGTATGTAGGGCAATTATTTAAATAAAATGACAAAGAGGCAAATCCGTTGATTGATCCCGGAAGTGAGTCACCGTGTTTTCAACCTGACGAAGTAAGCCACAAGGCACCTTCCATAACGATGGAGTTCTTGACAAGGTCTGGGAAGAGAGTCAATCATTTATTTGTTGATAAAGTTTATGATGATTTCTTCCCGAGACCTCCATGAATCCCGAATCGAACGATGGCCGCGCCTTGCCGGCGCGACGGAAACCCGTGCCGGGTTCCCGGTCATCTTCAGGGACGGCGTTCCCGGATTTGGAGGCTTTCGCGGGGCAGTTCTTTGACCAGTTTTCCCGGGCCGGCCACCGCAGGCAATTCCTGCAATACCTCGTTGGGCTTGTCGCTTCCCCCGTGAAGACGATCGAGGGAATCGCCACCTTTCTTTCAGGATCGGCCGGCCCGCGCGGGGGATTGGCGCAGTCGTTGCAGCACTTCATCAGCAGCAGTCCGTGGGACGAGCGAAGGCTGCTCTCCGCTTGGTTGGCGCGTTTGTTTCGGGATGGCCATTTGGGCGGCACTCCGGCCGTCGTGACCGTGACGGAAATCGACATCCCCAAGAAAGGCTCGCATTCCGTCGGCGTGCAAAGGCAGTTGGCCAAGTCGCTCAACAAGAAACTGAATTGCCAGGTCGCCATTTTGCTCGGCCTGGCCACGCCCTCTTTCCACTTGCCCGTGGCGATGCGGCTTTACCTCCCCGGGCGATGGCTTTCCGACTCGGCGCAAGCCGTGGAAAGAACCGTTCCGCAGGAGCACCGCCGGTTCCTGACCAAGGAGGAAATCGCCTTCGAACTGGTTCGCGAATGGCTGCCCGAAACGGTTCCCGTCGCGGGGGTCGCGGTCCAGCCGACGCTGGCGGGCGCCGGCGGAATTTTGGAGACATTCCTGATAGCCAATGGCCTGTCACTCGCGGTGCCCGAGGCGGGCCGGCTCGCCGGATCCGCCGACGGGTTCTCGGTCGTCTCCGCGGTCGCCGCCCTGGCCCTCGGCTGCGAATCGGTGGAGGCCCTGAAGGATGAATACGGATTATGCCAATTTGAAGGTCGGTCATGGAGGGGCTGGCATCATCATGCCGCCCTGGTGTGCGTCTCCCACGGTTTCGGGAAACTGGCGGCATCGGGCTCCAAGGCCGGAAAACCGAAAGCCGGGCGACGGTTCTCAGGCCCCGGTCATGATTTTCAGCCCGAGTTCCCGGGCCAATGACAGCATCGCCAGCATGGCCCCCGCCGACTGGGCAATCTTCCAGGCGTCGGCCGACGAGGTGCCCGTGCGCGGCATCCGCAACGGCAAGCCTGTGGGCGAGACCCGGCGCCTGACGGCGCTCGGCTCCTGATGTCCCGATTGTGGAGCCGAGCGCCGTCAGGCGCCGGGTCCGCGTTTTCCGGTGCCACCCGCCCCGGTCATGATTTTCAGCCCGAGTTCCCGGGCCAATGACAGCATCGCCAGCATGGCCCCCTGCCGACTGGGCAATCTTCCAGGCGTCGCCCGACGAGGTGCCCGTGCGCGGCATCCGCAACGGCAAGCCTGTGAGCGAGACCCGGCGCCTGACGGCGCTCGGCTCCTGATGTCCCGATTGTGGAGCCGAGCGCCGTCAGGCGCCGGGTCCGCGTTTTCCGGCGTCACCCGCCGACTCGCGTCGGCGGCTCGACCCTGACGGGCGACGGTTCTCAGGCCTCGGTCATGATTTTCAGCCCGAGTTCCCGGGCCAATGACAGCATCGCCAGCGTGGCCTCCTGCCTGAACGAGCGCGCCGCCTCGCCCTTGCCGCGCACATAGGCGATGGCGCGCAACTCCACTCCCTTGTCGGAAATCCCCTGCAGGCCCACCTCCAGCCGCTTCACATCCACATTCGCCTGACCGGAAAGCTGCGAATTGGCCCGCCGCTGCATCTCCAGCAGGCTCGCCGGCTCCGATTCCGGATCCAGGTGCATCTGGATCGCCACCCGCTGGTGCGACCGGATCGCCTGGTTGTCGATCACCCCGCCGGCGACGGTGGAGTTGGGCAGGATCAGCACCGAGTCGTCGCGCGTCCGCAGCCGGGTGCTGCGGAAACCAACCTCCTCCACCGTGCCCTCGTGGTTGCCGATGGAGACCTTGTCGCCCACGGCGAAGCTCTTGTCCGCGAACAGCAGCATGGTGGCGAACAGGTTCTTGATCGAGTCCTGCGCGGCCAGGGAGACGGCCAGGCCGACCACGCCGAGGCCGGCGAGGAACCGTCCCATCAGGGCGCCCTCGTCGAAGCAGGAGATGAGGTAGATCAGCGCGCCGACGATCAGCACGATCTTGAACAGGCGGCACATGAACGGAATGATCAGGTCCTGGAAGCCCTTGCGGCGGCTCGATTCGGTGCGACGGGCCGCGGCGAGCCTGATGAAATCGGCCAATCCGATGCCGGCCCAGATGATGGCGAACGCCAGCAGGAACTTGTCGAAGGTGTAGATGGCGCCCGCCGCCCTCACCGGCAGGTCGAGCATGGGCAGCATGAGGTATCCGAGCAGGACGATGATGAAGAACCTGAGGCCGCGCAGGCCCCGCCTGACGCGCTGCCGGTCCGCCCTGGTGCTGAGGTTTCCCAACCAAGCGGCGATGGGGTCGACGAGGTAGTGCATCACCACATAGGCGAGCCAAAGCGCGCCGAGCGCCATGGCGATGCCGATCACCTGCCACATGGCCAGGTAGCCGGGCTGCCAGCGGATCGACTCGGGCATGTGCCAGCGGATCCACACGCCGGGCTGCCAGCGCAGCGACACGGGCATGTGCCACCGGATCCACAGGCCGGGGGTGAGGAGGAAGTTCGGCTTGCGGTTGGGGCTGTCCTCGAGGTCGTCGGGCGTGGCCATGTCCTGCATCAGGGCGATCGCCTGGTCGAGTCCCGCGACGGTGCCGTCGGTGAACCGCCAGCCGGCGTCAAGCTGGTCGGCGCGCCGCGAGAGGGCGATGCGCCCGAGCGGGCCGCGGTGCCACAGGTAGCGCGGGCCATCGGTTTCCGAGGGAATCTCGTGGAAGTAAACCCGGCCGACGCGGTCGATGACGAGCTTGAGCTTGGCGGCCAATACCGGGCCGAGGTTGGCGCGCGCCGAAACCGGGATGTCGCTCAGGTCGAGGCACTGCGCCGCCGCCGATAGGTGGTTGTCGTTCATCGCCCGCAGGAAGGTCACGAATGTCTCCCGGGGGGACGAGCGGCCCGCGCTCAATTCCGCCGGGCCCCGTTCAGCCGAGGTCAGGGAGTCGTACATCGCCTGGATGCGCAGCACCGATTCCCGGTCGAAGCACCAGCGCCCGTCGGGCCTCTTGGAAAGCCGGATCCTCAACTGCTTGTCGGCCAGCGTCACCGGCGGGGATGACCACCTGTCGTCGATGTCGGCGAGCACCGGCTTGATCTTGCGCAGCAGCACCTCGAGTTTCTCGGCGAGCCGGGGCCCCACCCGCCTGGCCTCGTCGGCCGGCAGGTAGGAAAGGTCGAGCATCTCCGCCGCCTTCTCGAGGTAGGTGTCGTCGTGCTCGGCCTCGTCGATGGCGCGCAGGAACGCCTGCAGGAGATATCGCGGGGAGGAAACATTCCTGTCGAGCTCGGGCGGGGCCTTCTGGTTGGCGGTCTTTTCCAAGGGGGCGATCACCATGCCGAGGGTTGTCCAGCGAGGATCAACCGGCCTGTCCTTCACCTTCGCGTACATCTCCTCAATCTGGCTCACGCAGATCGCGTTGAAGGCCCAGCGGTCCTGCTGGCCCTCCGACTCCACCCGCTCGGCGACAACGAAGCCCTCCAGTCCCCCGTACCAGAGGTAAGGCGGCCTCGACGGGTCGACCGGAAGATCCTGCGAGAAGACAAACCCCAGCCTCTGGATGGCCAGGCCGAGCATCCAGGCCAGGCGGGTTCCATCAGCCTTGCGGTGCTCGGGAGGCAGGGCCGAAAGGTCGAGGCACTGCGCGGCGGATTCGTAGTCCTGCGCCAGCAGGCGCTTGAGGAAGGTCTCGAAGAGTTGGGTCGGGTCTCCAAGGCCCTCGACCAGTTTCGCGCGATCGGCCTCCGACTGCTTCCAGAAGCGGATCAATTCCTGGTGCAGCGCGGGGACCCCGTTCATCGTGGCGCGGTCGAACCGCCATTTCCCGTCGGCGCCCCTGGAAAGCGAGACGCGTTGGCCGTCCTTCGAGTAAATCAGCGAAGTGTCGCCCGTGGTGCCGGTGGTGGCCCTGACGAAGGCGGGTGAGATGATGTCGAGCGACTCGATGAGCATGGCGACCAGGGTGCGCACCTCGTCGGGCCTGGCGCCCTCGGGGAAGTCGCACATCGTGATCGCGGCGATCATGGAACCGCGCACATTGCGGCGGATGCCCTCGCCTGCGAACGCGAAGCTTTCCAGCGCCGAGCGCGGGGTCGACAGGTCGGCGGGAAACAGCGCGGTGGGAGGGCTGATTCCGGGTGCCGGCGCCTGCGCCATTACCCAGCCGAGCGTGATCCAAGCGGCCAGCAGGAATTGCGACATGGGCGGTTTTCCTGGGGCCTTACTTGCTGCCGGGAATCTTCGGGAAACTCGTCAGGTTGAACGGGAAGCCCGACTCCGGCTTGGGAGCGGCGGGCGCGCCGCCCGGCGGCGTGTAGCCCGCCAGGCCCGCCACCTTCTGGAACTCGCCCTCGAACTTCGACGCGATGTCGGCGTTGTGCATGATCACCATGTTCTCGTCGTTGGTGCGGTCGGCGTTGTTGCTGAAGTTGAACGAACCCGCAACCACGACCTCGCCGTCCACGATGATCACCTTGTGGTGCATGTTGCGCGGGTTGGCGTCGAGGAACACCGGCAGGCCGGCCTCCTTCATCCGCTGGTACTCCGTGTGCCCGCTCGTGGTCTGGCTCTTCTCGAACACTCCCGCCACATGAACCCCGGCGCGCGACTTGTCGAGCATCGCCTGGCCGATCCCCGGATGCGTGAAGCTGAACGCCAGGAAGTGGATGGACTTCGTCGCCTTCTTCACCGTCTCGACGACATGGGAGGCGCCCTTGTCGTGCGTGGAGAAGTAGTTCTCGATGGGGAAGTCGCCCTTCACCTGCACCGTGGGGTTGGGAATCTGCCCGAACAGGGGCGCGCTTCCGAACTTCCTCTGCTCGAACATCCACTTGAACTTGGTGGAGTAGTTGTCAGCCATGCGGGAGTTCTGGATGTAGATGCCATTGTTGTTGTTGCGGTAGGCGCAGTTCTCGGTGAAGTTCATCGACCCGGTCCAGACGGCCTTGCCGTCGAACACCATGAACTTGTTGTGCATGAGCGCGCTGGGTCGCTGGTCGTCCACCACCGGGACATTGACGGCCCTGAGGGCCAGGACGCCGCTCTCGCCGATGTAGTCGGTCTCGGTGACCAGCCTGACCTTCACGCCGCGCTGCACGGCCTTGGTGAGCGCCGCGGTGATCACCTTGTTGTCGAGCTCGAAGCAGCAGACATCGATGGTCTGCTGCGCCGCGTCGATGTAGCCGCAGAGCATGCTGGCGGGGTCGCCCGCGGCGGGCCCGTTGTTCTCGGGCTTGGTGAAGTACACGCGCACGGGCTGGTCGTTCTGGTTGTCGGCCGCCTGGCCCAACCCCGCCTCGCCCTGCAGCACCGCGACTTCCTTCTGCACCTGCTTGGCGCCCCAGACGAGCCACTGGATCTGCTCGCTCGAGAGGTACCCGGTGCCACCGGCGCCCAGGGCCACCAGCGACCAGATCCAGCCGAACATTCCCTTTCTCTTCCTGCGTGCCATGGGGCCTCCCTGCCCTTGCGTTGGCCAACCCGGTTTGTTCAGCCGGAAAGCTTGTCCTTGAGCTTGCCGATCAGGTCCGCCGCCGACGCCGCGCCCCCGGCCGGCCAAGCCCATCCACGGGCCTGGGCCATCGCGCGCGCCGCGTCGGGGTCGCCATCCTGCAGCTTGGCCGCGATGCGCGCCAAGGCCCTGCCGCTGTTGCGCGCCGCCGCCACGCGCGTTTCCGCCTGGTTCGGCGTCGAGCAGGCGGAAACGATGCGCCGCACCGCGTCTGTCAACTCGCTGACCAGGCTCGAGGCGCCTTCCTCGTCGAGGTCTCCGGTGAGTCCCTCGTCCTCGGTCACAAGTTCAATGAACGGCTGCGGATCCATGGACCGGCCACCCCATTTCCGTGGTTCTGCGGTGGCCATAACCAAGCCGGAAGCCAAAAGTCCACCCGAATCGCGGCCTGCCGGGCTTTGGCATCAGGCATCGCGGCGTTGGGGCGCGCGGGGGAGGCTTGCCGGTTGGCCAATGGAGGGAACCGGCGCACCAGACCAGTGATCATGTTGGCCGAATGGGATGGCACTCCAGCCCCGGGACAACCATCGTTCCCATCATGACAACCTCATGATTGCTTCCTAAATTGATGGAAAGATTCGCCAAGGAGAGCCAACTCGGAGGTGAACCGGTCATGCCCATCCCCGTCAGTTGCGATTGTGGAAAAAAGCTCAACGCGCCCGATTCGATGGCTGGAAAGCGGGCCAAGTGTCCCGGTTGCCAGCAGCCCCTTTTGATTCCCGAGGCGCTCGAGGTGATTGATGAGGGGCTGGAAGTGGTGGCGAGCCCACCGGCGGTCCCGCCCCGGGCCAGCCAATCGGCGAGCAAGGCTTCTGGAGGGGGTGCCCCCCCGCGCCGTGAGGATGTGCCCGCCCGGATCGGCTCGGCTTTCACCGCCGCGAAAATCGAACCGGTCAGGCAATCGCTGGGATACAGGTTTTCCGCCCTGGTTGTCGCCTTCCTGATGGTGTTGCTGCCGCTCATCTACCTGGCGATGATCGTCGCCGTCGCGGGCCTGGTGTGGTGGCACACAACATCCAACACCTGGCTCCTCGGCGCCGGCGTGGGCGGCACCCGCAACAGCGGCAAGGCGGTTATCTTCAGCCTGCTGCTCTACATCACCCCGATGGTCGCCGGCGGGATCATGATTCTCTTCATGCTCAAGCCGCTGTTCGCGCGGGCCGCGCCCAAGCCGGGATGGCGGTCGCTCAAGGACGGCGAGGAACCGGTCCTGTTCGACTTCGTCGAACGCATCTGCGCCGCCGTGGGTTCCCCCAAGCCCAGGCGCATCGACATCGACAACGAGGTCAACGCCTCGGCCAGTTTCCGCAGCGGTTGGCTCAGCTTCTTCGGCAACGACCTCGTCCTGACGGTCGGCATGCCGCTGGCCGCCGGCCTCACCATGCGGCAGTTCGGCGGGGTGCTGGCCCATGAATTCGGCCATTTCTCCCAAGGCGCGGGCATGCGCCTCACTTTCGTCATCCGCTCCGTCAACTTCTGGTTCCAGCGGGTGGTCCATGAGCGCGATGAGTGGGATGAATGGTTGCTGGCGTGGTCGTCGTCCCTCGATATCCGCATCGGCTGGGTTCTTTATGTGGCCAGGGCCTGCGTGTGGCTGTCGAGAGGGGTGCTGTGGCTGCTGATGATGGTCGGGCATTTTTTCAGCGGCATGCTGATGCGCCAGATGGAATTCGACGCCGACCGCCATGAGGCCCGGTTTGCCGGCAGCGACACCTTCGCCTCGACGGCCCGGCAACTGAGATTGCTCGGAATCGCCAACGGCGGCGCCATGTCCGACCTGGCCGGCTTTTACCGGGAAGGCCGCCTGTGCGACGACATGCCCACCCTTATCATGCACAACGCCGGCCAGTTGCCAGCCACAGTGAAGGAGGGCATCGACAAGGAAATCGAGGAGTCCCGGACAGGATTCTTTGACACCCACCCCGCCGACAGCGCCCGCATCGCCAATGCCGAGCGGGAGGAGGCGGAAGGCATCTTCCGGCTGGAATGGCCCGCCATGCTCCTGTTCAGGGATTTCAGCGCCCGCGCCAGGGAGGTGACGCTCGACTTCTACAGGCAGGTTTTGGGCGACAATCTCAATGAATCGGACATCCATCCCGTCAGTGAACTCATGGACCGGCAGAAAGCCGAGCAGGAATCGATCAAGGCGCTCAAGAGGTTCCACCAATCGATGCCGCTGTTGTACCGGCAACTTCCCAAACCGCGCGAGATATCAAGGCCGGTGACCGAGGCGGCGGCGGTGGCCGACCGCCTGGGCAAGGCGCGCGCCCTGGCCCTCAGGCATGTTCCGGCATACTCGGCGGTTCGCGAGATCTTCGACCAATCCGACGACATCCTCATCGAGGCGGGAATCGCCGGCGTGTTGCTGGATGTGGGACTGCCCGTTGGCAAGGGCGACTTCAAGCGCAACCTGTCCACCAGGAAGGCGGTCACCGAGGAACAGTCCAAGGCGACGGCCGACCGTGAAAACCTGGCGGCCCAGATGTCGCCGTTCGAGACGGCCAACGCCGCCAGGCTCTATTCGGCGGTTCGCCTGGCGCAAACCCCCGAATACGCGTCCGATGTGGCATCGGCCGGTTTCAAGGGTGATGAAATATCGAGGCTGGCCGGACTGCTGGTGGAAATATCCGAGGCTTTGCCGAACCTCCTGTCGCTGCGGGACGACAAGCTGGCCCTCGAAAGGCTCGCCTCCTTCCTCGAGAATCACGCCAATTCCAACGACAAGCTGGTCCCCCGGTTCAAGGAAATCATGGAGGTGATGCGCGGGAAAATTTCCGCCATCCATGAGGTGTTCAAGGCCCATCCCTACCCGTTCGACCACGCCAACAAGAACCTTTCCGTTGGCGAATACCTCGTGAAGGAATTGCCCGCCGAGGATGAGGCCGGCGAGATCCACTCGGCCGCCGAGAAGGTCGTGGACTACTTCGCGAACCTGCACGCCCGCGTGTTGGGGCGCTTGTGCCAGGTCGTGGAGGTCGTTGAAACAAGGCTTGGCCACAAGCCCCTGCCCGACCCCGCCGAGGATTCGGGCAAGCAGGCGGGCTGACGCGTCGCGACTGAGGGTTTGAACGCTTGAGGCGGCAAGGGAAGCGCCCCGTGCAGGCCGAGGCGGCCTAGTCCTTCCTGCGGATGAGCACCGCCTGCACCGTCTGCTCGGAACCCGCCTTCTCGAACCCGGCGGGCCGTTCCTTGCCCCCGCCCACATGGATGCAAATGAACAGCCTGTCGCCCTCGATGCGGTAGATGCCCTCGCGCGAGTTGGGCTTCCCGTCGCCGTTGGGCAAATCGAGGTCGATCAGTTTCGGTGTCACCGACGGATCGATGAGCGTGACAACCACGGGCTTGTCGTTGTTGGCGATCTTCCACTTCGTTCCCTTGATGGCGACCACGGGCCTGTTCGCGGGATCGTTGGGGCTGATGAGGGTCATCTGTCCCTCGGCGTCGAGGCGCTCAAGGTGCCAATCCCCCTCCAGCGCCTTGAGTTCCTTGATGCCGGCTTCCGAAATCGGTTCGGCCGCCAGGGCGAGCAACGACGCGAGCAGCAGCACGGCAAGATCCTCCCGGGAGACCTAGGCTTCCAGCGCCCGCACGGCCTCGGCCAAGCCGGCGGCGGGGTCGCGGGTGGGAATGAACTCGTGGCCCACCCATCCCGGGTAGCCAAGCCGGTCGAGCGCCCGGCCGATGGCGGCATATCCGATTTCCTGATTGGAATCGAGTTCACCCCGGCCCGGATTGCCCGCCGTGTGGACATGGCCGATGACATCCTTGAGCGCCTCCAGCCGACGCACCACATCCCCGTGCATGACCTGCACATGGTAGACATCGAACAGGATCTTGAGCCGTGGCGATCCCACCTCGCGCACCAGCGACGCCACCCAGTCGATGTCGTCGCCCTGGTAGCCGGGGTGGCCCTTCATCGGATGATCGGAAACCCGCGAGTTGAGGTGCTCGATGCAGACCGTCACGCCGGCTTTTTCGGCATGGCGCGCCAGCATTTTCCACCCCTCCACGCACGACCGGGCGGCCTCGTCCCGTGGAATCGTTCCGCTCTTGGGATCCGAGGCGTCGCGGTACTGGAAGCCGACAAATCCGATCGATGACTTGATCCCTTCCGCGGCGCACTTGTCGAGCATGGCCGCGGACTTGGCCAGCAACTCGGCATGGAGCGCCTTGTTGTTCCAGGCGCGCATGAACGACTGGGAGGTTCCCGAGGGGCCGATCGCGCACGCCATGCCGTTCTTCGCCAGGGTGGGCCAGTCGTCGGGGCCCACCAGTTCCACCGAGGCGCACCCCGCCGCCTTGGCCTTCTTGCACAGGGTGTCGATGTCCCACTTCTCGCCGTGCGAGCGGAAGCACCAGCCCACCACGGAATGCCGCAGCTTCGGCTTGCCGGGGGCTGGCTGGACCGCGCCCGCGGCCAGGCAGGCCCCCGCGGAAAGGGCGATGGCGTCTCGTCGGTGCATGGGTGGTCTCCGTTGTTACCTGATCTTGGCATCCGGAAGGGCGGTGCCGATGCCGCCATCCAGCGGCATGCGGTCGGGCACCAACCCGACCTCGGCCTTGAGTTCATCGAGGCGCTTGTCGAGGGCCGCGCGGATCATGGCAAAGGCGGGGTCTAGGGCGCGGTTCACCCGTTCCTCGGGGTCGGCGGCGAGGTCATAAAGCTCGGGCTTGTGCCGGTCGGGCGAGCCATCGCCATGCGGGTAGCGCACCCACTTGTGCGTTTCGGTGCGCACGCCCCTCACATTCGGAGTGTAGGGAAACTGCTTTTCATAATCGTAAATGTACACATACGAGTCGCGCCAGGGTGTTTCGCTTCCGCGCGCCAGGGGCGCCCACGACTTGCCCTGGGTGCCGGGCAGGCCGCTTGCGCCGCACAGCTCCAGCAGCGAGGGGGCCAGGTCGGTGGTCAACACCATGCGCTTTTCCACTTGGCCGGGGCGGAAACCCTTGTGCCGAGCGATCAGCGGGATGCGGATGGAAGGCTCATGCATGGTGCGCTTGTCCACCATGCCATGCTCGCCGCCCAGCAGGCCGTTGTCCCCCAGGAACACCACCACGGTGTTGTCGAGTTCGCCGGAGGTTTCCAGATGCCGCAGCATCCGGCCGAGGCTGTCATCGACGCTGAGGATGGTGCCCCAATAAGAACGCGTCATGGCCTGGAAGTCGCGCACGGCGGCGGGGGAGCGGTCGGGGAACTTCTTGCGGAACTCGAACAGCGGGCCGTAGATGCCATGCCAGGTGTCGAGGCGCTGGCGGATCCATTCGGGCTTGTCATCGAGCTTGAACGCGGTGTCGGGGTAGGCGACCGGAACGGAATCGAACGCGTGTTCGTGCTTGGGCTCCGGCGTGTAAAAGCTGTGGGGGGCCTTGTGGCCCACCATGAGCATCCACGGCTTGCCGGTCTTCCTGCCCTTGGCCAGCCAGTCGAGCGCCATGTCGGTGACCACGGTGGTGTAATAGCCGGGCACGACCTTGCGGACGCCGTCCAGGTTCCATTCGGTGTCGAAATACTTGCCTTGTCCCTTGTGGGTGGCGAAGGAATCGAAGCCGGGGCGCTTTTCGTCGTTGTTCTCGCCCATGTGCCACTTGCCGAAATAGGCTGTGGTGTAGCCATGGGCCTGGAGCGCCTTGGGAAAGGTGGGAAGGTCGGCGGGCAGTTCGGTGAAGTTGTCGCGCACCCCGTGCTTGTGGGCGTACCTTCCCGAAAGCAGGGTGGCCCGGCTGGGGGAGCAGAGGGAGGTGGTGCAAAAGGCGTTGGCGAACCGCACGCCCTCGCGGGCCAGGCGGTCGATGTTGGGGGTTTTGAGGTGGGGATGGCCGGCGCAGCCCATGCAGTCCCAGCGCAAGTCGTCGCAGAGAACCACCAGCACATTGGGCCGGTCCGCCGCGGCGGGCGCCGCCAACAAGGCCATTAGGGAAAGGGCAACCGTCATGGGAAACTCTCCGGGAATCCTGTGACTTTATCCGGCCGGCAACTGGTTCGCCATCACGCCAACCCGGCGACCGCGGCTAGTTTGAGCGCCGACTTTTTCGCCGCGGCCCTGATGCGGTGGTATTATTTGAAGGGGCTGTCCTAGGAAACGGAATCAACGACGCATCAATTTCCTCAGGAAAACAAGCTGTTTGAGTGGACCTCCGGTATTGAACGCCACACGCACTCTTGAAGGAACAAGGGAAAGGCGCTTTT
>Ga0172376_10000305_pt1 | contig 63283 bp, 62 predicted proteins | sample Lak35m_FD_121114 | JGI IMG/M metagenome (GOLD analysis project Ga0172376, IMG submission 121114) | Freshwater microbial communities from Kabuno Bay, South-Kivu, Congo - kab_092012_35m | ecosystem: Environmental > Aquatic > Freshwater > Lake | place: Democratic Republic of the Congo: South-Kivu... | reverse complement strand
GGATATCGCCCGCAGGCAATCCTGGGTACGAGTGGTCGGCGGCGGGTCAAGTTAGATACCGCGGTCCCGATGCCATCAAAGATTTGACCGACCTCTACCCGCGCTGCTCCGCACACCCGCAGTTTCTTCCATCATCCAGGGTGAGCCGCCCGGCTCATGCCAGTTTGCGCAGGCGCCGCGCCGCGCACCGGCCGGTGTGGCGGTGCACCTGCTTCATGGCGAGCAAGACCGGGTGATGCCGATCGACACGTCCGTGCAGGCGCATCGCGAGCTCGAGGCATTGGGGGCCACCTCCACGCTCGATCGCTTTCCCGGGCTCGGGCATGGCGTCGATTCACGGGTGGTGGAGGCGATCCTTCGAGAGCTCGCCCCCGACACGTCCAAGCGATCACCGTGACTCTGGCCCGACAGACCAGAGCCTGCAAACCCTCGGTCATCCCGACGCCGATGATGCTGACGCCCAGCCAGCGCACCAGGAACACTGCCTGACGAAGGCCCGCGGCACGGTGACCACGCCCGCGCCGGGAGCAGACAACGGCATCACGTCGATGGGCAGCGTTGGATCTCTATCGTGGTGCGCACGATCTCCTCGTGGATGGACAGCCATTCCCGCACATGCTTGGGCGACAGATAATCATCGTGCGTGACCAGGCTCAACGCGCAGGAGCAGGTGGCCTTGCCCACGCGCCAGACGTGCAGGTCGGAAATCACGGTCTCGGTGGATGCCCCTCGCTCGGCGATCACCTCGCGGATCTCATCGACGATCGGATGATCCATCTCGCGGTCGAGCCGCGCCTTCTGCTGCATCGGCCCCCGCCCTGCCGGGCCTGACTTGGAGCAGCATCTCGCCCGAGCGGTCTTCGCCCGGGCTTCGGCGCGGCTCGCTGCCTATTGGCAGCGCCCGGGGCCCGGCAGGCTGGTGTTTCCGGTAATACCCGCAGGCAGTGCGACCGCCATCTCCGGGGGTAGGGCCGGCGATTGCAAGATGTGCATCATGTTTGGCAACCACCGACAGGGTTTGTCCAACGGCACCTGGTCGCCATCAACGGCCGCCACCGGTACGGCAACTTCGTGAGCGTCACCCTCAACCTGCTGCATGCGATGAAGCGACTGGCGGCGGTTTGCACAAGCCGCAAACGCTTCGGCTGCAGCTCAGTACTTCGAGGAAATTGAGCGCCGGCTGCAGCATCTCGCGCAACTCCCCCGAATCGCCAGCAGCCGTCAGCCACGAAGCCGTCACGAAGGCATCCTTCTGCCCGGCGGTGAGCACGACCCCCGGCGCCAGTTCGCGCCACATGGCCGGCCGCACCTAAACCGATGCCGACCTGCCGGCCGGGATGCTCCAGCGATACCGGTCTCAAGCCGTTTCGAGGCCTTTCGAGGGGGACATTTTGAGGCGCAGATACGAAGAAGCCCGGCGAACCGGGCTTCCTCACTCATTGATTTGAAACGGATTTCTTGGAGGCGCGGCCCGGAGTCGAACCGGGCTAGACGGATTTGCAATCCGTTGCATAACCGCTTTGCTACCGCGCCTGGGCCATGCCGAGAAAAAAGGGAAGCGTTTGCTTCCCCGTTTTGCGTGACTCGAGCAGTCACATCATTTGGAGCGGGAAACGAGGCTCGAACTCGCGACCTCAACCTTGGCAAGGTTGCGCTCTACCAACTGAGCTATTCCCGCGTGAGACTCGCAGTATAGCAGGACTTCCAGCGTCCGCTGCGTCCTGTCTTGCTCTCAATGAGGCAGCCCGTCGCCAGTCGAGCGAACCACGTCGGGTGCCGCCACAGTCGCCTCGACCGACGGCTTCGGTACGCTGTCCTCATCCGGCAACGGCGCTGGCACCGCCTCCAGGGCGACTTCCAGCACCTTGTCGATCCAGCGCACGGGCACGATCTCGAGCTGGTTCTTGGCGTTCTCGGGGATCTCCTGGAGGTCCTTGACGTTCTCCTCCGGGATGAGAACCTTCTTGACGCCACCACGAAGCGCAGCAAGAAGCTTCTCCTTCAGCCCGCCGATGGCCGTCACCTCACCGCGAAGCGTGATCTCGCCCGTCATCGCGACGTCGGCGCGAACCGGGATCCCGGTGAGAGCAGAAACGAAGGCCGTCGTCATCGCGATGCCAGCGCTCGGGCCGTCCTTGGGCGTGGCACCGTCCGGCACGTGGATGTGGATGTCACGCTTGTCGAAGAGCTCGTCCTTGATGCCCAACCGGCGTGCCCGCGAGCGCACCACCGACCGTGCAGCCTCGACCGATTCCTTCATCACGTCGCCGAGCGAGCCCGTGCGGATGATGTTGCCCTTGCCCGGCATCACTGCGGCCTCGATCGTCAGCAAGTCGCCGCCCACCTCGGTCCAGGCGAGACCGACCACCTGCCCGACCTGGTTGGTCTTCTCGGTGCGCCCGAAGTCGAACTTGCGCACGCCGAGGAAATCGTTCAGGTTGTCTTCCTTGACGACGACCGTTCCGTCGTACTTCTTCAATTGGATGCCCTTGACCACCTTGCGGCAGATCTTGGAGATCTCCCGCTCGAGCGAACGGACGCCGGCTTCCCGCGTGTAGTAGCGGATGATGGCCCGGATGGCTTCCTCGGTGAGGTCCATCTCGGACTCGCGGACTCCGTTGTTCTTCTGCTGCTTGGGCAGGAGATAGCGTTGCGCGATGCTGAGCTTCTCATCTTCCGTGTAGCCGGCCAAACGGATCACCTCCATCCGGTCCAGCAGCGCGGGCGGTATGTTCATGGAGTTGGACGTGGCCACGAACATCACGTCCGACAGGTCGAAGTCGACCTCGACGTAGTGGTCGCTGAAGGTGTGGTTCTGCTCGGGGTCCAGGACTTCCAGCAGCGCCGAGGACGGGTCGCCGCGGAAATCCATGCCCAGCTTGTCGATCTCGTCGAGCAGGAACAGCGGGTTGCGCGTGCCCACCTTGGTCAGGCTCTGGAGCACCTTGCCCGGCATCGAGCCGATGTAGGTTCGGCGGTGCCCGCGGATCTCGGCCTCGTCACGCACGCCGCCCAGGGCCATGCGCACGAACTTGCGACCGGTGGCGCGCGCCACACTCTGCCCCAGCGACGTCTTGCCGACACCGGGAGGCCCGACGAGACACATGATCGGCGCCTTGACCTTGTCCACCCGCTGCTGCACGGCCAGGTACTCGAGGATGCGCTCCTTGACCTTCTCCAAGCCGAAATGGTCTTCGTTGAGCACCGCCTCGGCGTTGCCGAGATCGTGCTTGATCTTGCCGCGCTTGGCCCATGGCAGGTTCACGAGCACATCGATGTAGTTGCGCACCACCGTGGCCTCGGCGGACATCGGCGACATCAGCTTGAGCTTCTTCAACTCGCCATCGGCCTTCTTGCGGGCGTCCTTGGGCATGCGCGCGGCCTTGATCTTCTTCTCGAGTTCCTCGAGGTCCGCGCCCTCCTCACCGTCGCCGAGTTCCTTCTGGATGGCCTTGACCTGCTCGTTCAGGTAGTACTCGCGCTGGCTCTTCTCCATCTGCCGCTTGACGCGGCCGCGGATGCGCTTTTCCACCTGCAGGATGTCTACCTCGTGCTCGAGCAACTCCAGCAGCTTCTCGAGCCGCTTGGCCACCGGGAAGAGGTCCAGCACCGACTGCTTGGCCTCGAGCTTCAGCGGCAGGTGCGCGGCAATGGTGTCGGCCAGGCGCCCCGGGTCGTCGATGCCTGCGATCGACGTCAGGATCTCCGGGGGGATCTTCTTGTTGAGCTTGACGTACTGGTCGAACTGCTGGGTGACCGCCCGACGCAGGGCCTCGATCTCGGGGTTGCCTTCACCCTGGGGAGCCACCGGGGTCACGTCGCCGACGAAGAACTCGCCTTCGTCTCGCACACGCTGGGTGGTCGCACGCTGAATCCCCTCGACCAACACCTTCACGGTGCCGTCCGGCAATTTCAGCATCTGCAGGATGCTCGACACACATCCGACCTCGAACATGTCCTCCGGCTTGGGCTCGTCCTTGCCGGCGGCCTTCTGGGCCACCAACATGATCTGCCGTCCGGACTCCATCGCGGCCTCGAGCGCCTTGATCGACTTGGGCCGCCCGACGAACAAGGGGATGACCATGTGCGGGAACACCACGACGTCGCGCAGGGGCAACAGCGGGAGGGTGATCGGCGCGGCAGGGAGCAGGGGATGACCTGACATGGATGACCTCACTTTCAGGATCCCACTTGGGGATCCTTGCGGCAGTTGCAAGCGCCGTCGTCAATCGACGGGAAACGAGGGGCCCGACATCGTGCCGCCAGACACCCTGCAGTTTCAGGCACTGGCCTTCAACTGCTCGCGATAAACAAGCAGGGGTTTGGCCCCCTCTTCGATGATGTGGTCATCGATGACGACCTTCTCGACACCATCGAGCGTGGGCAGTTCGAACATCGTGTCGATCAGCGCCTGCTCGACGATCGACCGCAGTCCGCGAGCGCCGGTCTTGCGTGCCAGCGCCTTCCTCGCGATGGCTGCGAGCGCCGAAGGTCGGATCTCGAGATCCACGCCGTCCATCGCGAACAGCCGCTGGTACTGCTTGAGCAAGGCGTTCTTCGGCTCGGTCAGGATCTGGACGAGCGCATCCTCGGTCAGTTCACCAAGCGTGGCCACCACGGGCAAGCGGCCGACCAGTTCGGGGATCAAGCCGAACTTGATCAGATCCTCGGGCTCGACCTCCCGAAACATCTCGGAGACCCGCTTCTCGCTCTTGCTGTGCACGGTGGCCGCGAAGCCGATGCCGGACTTCTCGGTGCGGTTCTGGATGACCTTCTCCAGGCCGTCGAAGGCGCCGCCGCAGATGAACAGGATGTTGGTCGTGTCGATCTGCAGGAAGTCCTGGTTCGGATGCTTGCGTCCACCCTGCGGCGGAACGCTGGCCATGGTTCCCTCGACGAGCTTGAGCAGAGCCTGCTGGACGCCTTCGCCCGACACATCGCGGGTGATGCTGGGGTTGTCGGCCTTGCGGCTGATCTTGTCGATCTCGTCGATGTAGACGATGCCGCGCTGCGCGCGCTCGACGTCATAGTTGCAGTTCTGCAACAGCTTCTGGATGATGTTCTCGACGTCCTCGCCGACGTAGCCCGCTTCCGTCAGCGTCGTGGCGTCGGCGATCACGAACGGCACGTTCAGCAGGCGGGCCAGCGTCTGCGCCAGCAGCGTCTTGCCCGAGCCGGTGGGGCCGATCAGCAGGATGTTGCTCTTGGCGAGTTCAACCTCGTCCTTGGACGCGCCGAGGTGCTTGAGGCGCTTGTAGTGGTTGTAGACGGCCACGGACAGGATGCGCTTGGCAACGTCCTGTCCGATCACGTACTGATCAAGCGTGGACTTGATCTCGCTGGGGATGGGCAGATCCGAGCGCGCGGCCTTGCCTGCGGCACTCTCGGCCGGGGCCTCGTCACGGATGATGTCGTTGCAGAGTTCGATGCACTCATCGCAGATGAACACCGACGGCCCTGCAATGAGCTTCTTGACCTCGTGCTGACTCTTTCCGCAGAACGAGCAGTAGAGGACCTTCTCGCCCGAGCTACCCTTCTTTTCGGCCATGTGCTTGCGCGAACGCCTCGAGTGGTGAACAACCCATGGCCCATGATAGACCATGCGCCGGCTGCGGCGGCCGTCGGAAAAGCCTGGACTTTCCGCCGGTCCCCCGGCCTTCAGCCCGGCCGACGCTCCAGGACCTGATCGATCAGACCGTAATCCTTGGCTTCGGTGGGCGACATGAAGAAGTCCCGCTCCATGTCGGCGGTGATCTTCTCGAGCGACTGCCCGGTGCGCTCGGCGTAGATGCGGTTGAGCTGCTCGCGTGTCTTCAAGATTTCACGGGCGTGGATCTCGATATCGGTCGCCTGGCCCTGGGCTCCCCCCGACGGCTGGTGGATCATCACCTTGGCGTTCGGCAGGGCCGCGCGCTTGCCCTTGGCGCCGGCCATCAGCAGAAAAGAGCCCATGCTCGCCGCGATCCCGAGACACAGGGTCGACACGTCAGGCTTGATGAACTGCATCGTGTCGTAGATGGCAAGCCCGGCACTCACACTGCCGCCCGGGGAGTTGATGTACAGGAAGATGTCCTTGTCCGGGTTCTCGCTCTCCAGGAAGAGCATCTGGGCGACGACCAGGTTCGCGCTCTGATCGTTGACCGGCCCGACAAGGAAGACGATCCGCTCGCGCAGCAGGCGGCTGTAGATGTCGTACGCGCGCTCGCCACGCCCCGACTGCTCGATGACGATGGGCACCATGCCCAGACCCGTCATGTCCAATGCGCTCATCGCTCGACTCCTCATCCAGTGGCGAACAGGCGGGGCCGCGCCACTCAGGCAGCCGCCATCACCTGGTCGAAAGGCAACACCTTGTCGCTGACCTTGGCCCGCGACAACACATGCTCGGTGACGTTGTTCTCGACCACCACCGCCTCGACCTCGACCATCCGCTGGCGGTCGCCGAGGTAGTGCCGCATCACCTCGGCCGGCTTCTCGTAGCTCTGGCTGATCTCCTCGAGGTGCTTCTGCAGTTGGTCGGGCTTCGCACGCAGCCCCTCCGCCCGCACGAGCTCGGACATGATCAGGCCCAGACGCACGCGGCGTTCGGCCTGCGCGATGAACATCTCCGCCGGCAGCCCGACCTTGTCGGAATCCTTCACGCCGCGCTCGCGCAGATCCGACCGCATGGACTCGGTCAGACGCTCGACTTCGTCGTCGACCAGCGCTTTCGGCAGGTCGAGTTCGCTGACCTTCACCAGTGCGTCCAGGACGGCGGCCTTGTTCCTCGACATCACGCGGAACTTCAATTCACGCTCGAGGTTGCGACGGACATCCGCTCGCAGGGCGTCGACGCTGCCGTCGGAGATGCCCAGCGAACGCACGAACGTCTCGTCGACCTCCGGCAGGTGCGCGGCCTCGATCTTGTTCATCGTCACCAGGAAATCGGCTTCCTTGCCTGCCACGTCCTGCCCGTGGTAGTCGGCAGGGAACTGCAACGGGAAGGTCTTGCTGTCGCCGACACGCATGCCGCGCACGGCCTCGTCGAACTGCGGGAGCATCTGACCTTCGCCGATGACGAACTGGAAGGCCTTGGCCTGCCCACCCGGGAACGGCGTGCCGTCGATGGTGCCGGAGAAATCGATCGTCACGCGATCGGTCTCTTGCGCGCCATCGGCCGCCGGCCGTTGGGTGAAGGTGCGCCGCTGGCGCCGGAGGATGTCGATCGTGCGATCGATCGCCTCGTCGGTGACATCAGAGGACACACGCTCGACCTCACAGGCCGACAGATCGCCGATCTTCACCTCAGGATAGACCTCGAAGGTGGCGTCGAAGGCGAGGTGCCCCTCGGGCGCCGTCTCGCTCTGCTCGATCCGCGGGGTGCCCGCCACGCGCAGACTGGCCTCCTGGGCAGCATCCGCGAAGGCCTTGCCGACCCGATCGTTGACGACCTCGTACTGCACGGAGTAGCCGTAACGCTGGGAGACAACGGACATCGGCACCTTGCCGGGACGGAAACCCGCAGCCTTGACCGTGCGCGACAGCTTCTTCAGCCGCGTATCGACCTCTGCGGCGATCTCGCTGGCAGGAACGGTCAGCGTGACGCGGCGTTGGAGTTTTTCCAGAACTTCGACATTGACGGCCATGGGGATCTCTGGTGGCGGTTTGCGAGGGTGCGTGGTGCGCGGGGCCGGACTCGAACCGGCACGCCCGTGAGGGCGTCAGGACCTAAACCTGGTGCGTCTACCAATTTCGCCACCCGCGCAGGACTGTGGGACATGGAACACGCGCCCGCAGCGAACTGCTGTGCCGGGGCGCACGGTCGACGCAAACAGTGCATTTTAGCCGGTCGCAGAGCGGCGCGGAATCCATCGTCGAGCCCGCCCCGCTGCGGGACAATGCAATGGTGAGCACCGGTCATTACGAGAACTTCCCCGTGGCCTCGGTGCTGTGCCCGCCGCATCTGCGCAGCACCATCCTGGCGATCTACCGTTACGCCAGGGCGGCGGACGACATTGCCGACGAGGGAGCAGACGACAGGACGACGCGCGCACGGAAGTTGTCGGCCTACCGTCACGACCTCGACGCGATCTTCGCCGGCCGGCCAGCATCCCGGCAGTGGCCGGAGATCTTCCGGCCTCTGGAGATCGCCATCCGGACCCACGGTCTGCCGCACGAGCCGCTCGCCGATCTGCTCAGTGCCTTCACCCAGGACATCGACAACCCGTCCTACCCGGACCGCGACGCGCTTGTCGACTACTGCCGGCGCTCGGCCAATCCCATCGGCCGCTTGCTGCTCCACCTTCACCGCGTCGACAACCCGGCACGCTTGGCGCAATCGGATCACCTCTGCACAGCGCTGCAACTGATCAACTTCTGGCAGGACCTCAGCGTGGACCTGCCCCGCGGTCGCGTCTACCTGCCGCTGGCAGATGCCCACAGGCACGGCGTGTCCCTGGAAGACCCATCACGACTGATCGATTCGGCCTCCACGAGGCGTCTGGTGGCCTGCCTTTGCGATTGGGCAGGTGCCGAGATGCGAAGGGGTGCGCCGCTGGCGCTCGCCCTGCCCGGTCGGACAGGGTGGGAGGCGAGGCTGGTGGTTCAGGGAGGTCTGCGGGTGCTCGACAAGATCCGGGCCTCGGGGTTCGCGACCGTCGGCATGCGCCCCACATTGGGCGTCAGAGACCTGCCCAGGATGCTCTGGCGGGGTCTTCGCATGCGCCTATCCTCGGATGCAGGCTTCGCATGACACCCCAGCAGTACGTCCAGCAAAAGGCGGCACGCAGCGGGTCGAGCTTCTACTACGCCTTCCTGTTCCTGCCCGCACGACGGCGCGCGGCCATCACGGCGTTCTACGCCTTCTGCAGGGAAGTCGACGACGTGGTCGACGAGGTGTCGGACCCGTCGATCGCCGCCACGAAGCTCGCCTGGTGGCGCCAGGAGGTGGGTCGGGCGTACGCAGGGCATCCGGAACATCCTGTGACGAAGGCGCTGATGCCGCTCGCGCAGGAGTTCGGCATCGAGCGGCGGCATCTCGACGGGGTGATCGAGGGCTGCGAGATCGATCTGGTGCAGTCGCGCTTCCTCGACTACCCTGGGCTGCAACGGTACTGTCATCTGGTGGCGGGTCTGGTGGGCGAGGTCGCCTGCAACATCTTCGGCCGCCACAGCGACGCCACCGTCGCCTATGCACACCGCCTCGGCCTGGCGATGCAATTGACCAACATCATCCGTGACGTCGGCGATGACGCACGACGTGGGCGCATCTACATCCCGGTGTCCGAGTTGGCGCAGTTCGGTGTCAAGGCGCAGGAATTGCTCCTGCGGCGGGCGCCGTGGGGCTACAGCGACCGTTTCGACGAACTGATGCGTCATCAAGCGCAACGAGCCCATGCCTTGTACGACGAAGCCTACGCCTTGCTGCCGGCCGAGGACCGGACGGCTCAGAAGCCCGGGCTCATGATGGCCGAGATCTACCGTACCCTGCTGCGAGAGATCGAACGCAGCGGCTTCCGGGTTCTGCATCAACGCATCTCACTGACCCCGTTGCGCAAGTTGTGGATCTCAGCGCGCGTGCAGTGGCGTGTCCCGTGAGCCTGGCGGCTGATCGGCCCCCCGGATCGACACGCACCGCTGGAATCGTCGGTGGCGGCTGGGCCGGCCTGGCGGCCGCGGTGGAGTTGTGTGCCGCGGGGTGGCAGGTGAGCGTGCTCGAAATGGCCCCGCAGCTCGGCGGTCGGGCCCGGACCCTCGAGCGCCGAGGGTGGACGGTGGACAACGGCCAGCACATCATGATCGGCGCGTATCGCCAGACGCTGGACCTGATGCGGCGCGTCGGGCTGGACCCGCAGGCCTTGCTCGAGCGAAGGCCGTTGGCCTTGCCCGACGCACAGGGGCGCGGACTGTGTCTGAAGCCGGGGCCGACCCTTGCGCGCACCGCGCAGGCCGTGCTCCTCCAGCGGCATTGGCCGATGACCGACCGCCTGCGCTTCCTCCGGCGCGCGGCCGGATGGTTGCGCCCCGGCGCACGCTGCGACCCGCTGCTGACGGTGGCGCGCTGGACAGCCGATCTGCCGGCGCAGGTACGACGTGAGGTCATCGAGCCGCTGTGCGTGTCCGCGCTCAATACCGTGCCGGAACAGGCCAGCGCCCACATGTTCATGCGGGTGCTGCGGGATGCACTGCTGGGTGGCCCCGGCAGCGCAGACCTGCTGCTGCCCGTACGTCCGCTCGGAGAACTGCTGCCGGACGCTGCGCAGGCCTGGTTGCAAGCCCGAGGTGCCGACGTCCGACTGCGCTCACGAGCGGGCTTTCTGGCGCCTGCGCCGGATGGAGGCTGGCAGGTCGACGACAGGCGCTTCGACGCGGTGGCGCTCGCATGCAGCCCCGGCGAGGCAGCCAGGCTCGTGGCGCCGCTCGACCCAGGGTGGGCCGACACGGCGAACCGGCTGCCGCACGCGGCGATCCTGACGGTCTACGTGCAATGGGACGGGGCTGCACTGACACACCATCCGATGGCCCGCCTGGACGATGGGCCCGCTCAATTCGTCTTCGACCATGGCCGCCTGTCGGGCCGTCCGGGCCTGTTGGCCTGTGTCGTCAGCGCCGCACCCACGGCGCGTGCACACGACGGCGACTCGCCGCTGGAACACGAAGTCCTCGCCCAACTGCAGCGCCAGTTGCCCCCCTCGTCACTCGGCACGGGCCCGCGGATCATGGCGTCGATCCTGGAAAAGCGGGCGACGCTCCATTGCACCCCCGGCTTGCAACGTCCCACCCAATGGATACGCCCGGGTTTGGTCGCCGCAGGCGACCATGTCGAAGGCCCCTACCCGTCCACGCTCGAGGGTGCCGTGCGCTCGGGGATCGCGGCGGCCAGGTCTGTGTCTGAAACCCTCAGGGATCGGCCGGCACTTTCATCATGCAAGACCTGATGCCAAAATGCGAAAGCATCTCATGGCACGACACGAACCCACTTCCACGCCGGCGATCCAGGTCCTGGAACGCTCCTTCCGCCTGCTCGACGTGCTGGCTGCCCAGCAGGACCCGGTCTCGCTCAAGGTACTCAGCGAGAAAACGGGACTGCACCCCTCCACGGCGCACCGGATCCTCAACGATCTCGCCATCGGACGGCTCGTCGACCGCCCGGAAGCCGGCAGCTACCGGCTCGGCATGCGGCTTCTCGAACTGGGCAATCTCGTCAAGGCGCGACTGGATGTCCGGGAGGCAGCCCTCGGACCCATGCGGGAACTTCACCGCCTGACCCAGCAACCGGTGAGCCTGTCCATGCGTCAGGGCGACGAGATCGTCTACGTCGAGCGCGCCTACAGTGAACGTTCAGGCATGCAGGTGGTACGGGCGATCGGTGGGCGTGCGCCCTTGCACCTGACCTCCGTGGGCAAACTCTTCCTGGCCAATGACGATCCGATCCGCGTGCGTGCCTACGCCACGCGCACAGGCTTGCGCGGGCACACGCGGAACAGCATCACGGAATTGCCGCGCCTGGAGCGTGAACTGACTTCCGTCAGGGCGCTGGGACATGCACGCGACGACGAGGAACTGGAGTTGGGTGTCAAGTGCATGGCCGCCGGCATCCACGACGACCAGGGCCGGCTCGTCGCCGGGCTTTCGATCTCGGCGCCGGCAGATCGGCTGGACGAAGCATGGCTCGAGCGGGTCAAGGGCACTGCGCGGGAGATCTCCGCCTCGCTCGGGCATCACCCGGCCTGATCAGGTCCGCTGCACCCGCCTGCATCGCCGCGATCACCTGCTCGCCTGGTCCGGCGATCAGGCGTTCAGGCCCTCAGCGCAGGACGGTCAGCCCCGCAGCGTCCACCTCGCCGGGCAGCCGCGCAGAAACCCATCGACGCAGGCGTTCGGCGTCTCCGAAACGGGAGTACTTGCCCGCCGAATCCAACAGCACCATGATGAGCTTGCGGCCGGCCAGCTGGGTTTGCATGACCACACAGCGCCCGGCTTCGGAGATGTAGCCGGTCTTCTGCAGGTCGATTTCCCAGGAGGGGTTGCGCACCAGCAGATTGGTGTTGCGGAATTCCAACACACGCCGCCCCACGGCGACCGAAGTCCCTTCGTCGGTCGACATCTCGCGAATCAGCGGGTACGCCGCAGCGGCCTTGACCAGGATCGAGAGATCGACGGCGCTGGACTGGTTGCCACTCGACAGCCCCGTAGGCTCCACATAGCGGGTACGCGTCATGCCGAGGTCCAAGGCCTTGCGGTTCATCGCCTCGACGAAGGCGTCCATGCCGCCGGGGTGGTGTCGGCCCAAGGCGTGCGCTGCACGATTCTCGGAAGCCATCAGCGCCAGGTGCAGCATCTGGCCGCGCGTCAGCTTCGAACCGACGTGCAGCCGGGAGCGGCTGCCCTTCTCGGTATCGACGTCGGCCTGGGACACCGCAAGGGTCTCGTCCAGCGGCATGCCCGACTCGACCACCACGATGGCCGTCATCAGTTTCGTGATCGAGGCGATGGGCAGAACCGCCTGCGGGTTCTTGCTGAACAGGATCTCATCCGTGTCCTGATCAACGACCAGCGCCACGCTGGAATGCAGATCCAGCGGATCCGGTGTGCTCTGCAGCCCTGCCAGATGGCCGAAGGACGGCCTTGCCTGCATCGCCACCGTGTGCACGCGCGGCGGAGACGATTTGACGGCAGCCGGTCGGGGCTTGACGGTGGCCTTCGCCACCGGCTTGGCCGTCTTGCGAGGCGGCGCCGCGCGGGCCGCCTTCGCAGGGCGGGCCGGCGCCTCGGCGCCGGGCCGAGACTTGGACGAGGCGCTGACAGGCGTCCACACCACCGCCATCGCCAGCAGGCACATGCCGCTCAAGGCGAGGCGGAGAAGGCGCCCGGAGGCGGCGGGGACATCCCTGGATATGCGAGCCATGACCTGCGCTTCGTGGCAAAACCCCAGTGTACGGGAGCCCGGCCGCGCAGGCAATACAGCGACTTGCGCGCAAATCCTCCAGCGCGCTCTGACTGTTGTTCAACCCTGCGCGGCGACCCGCTCGGTCCTGCTGTGCAACTTGTTCAGCGCCGACAGATAGGCCTTGGCCGACGCGACCACGATGTCGGGGTCCGCCCCGACGCCATTGACCACACGCCCGCCGTGCTGCAGTCGGACCGTCACCTCGCCCTGGGACTCCGTGCTGCCGGAAGTGATCGCGTTGACCGAGTACAGCATGAGTTCGGCACCGGACGCCACCCGGGATTCGATGGCCTTCAGGCTCGCATCGACCGGGCCGTTGCCCTCGCTCGAAGCGCTCCATTCCTGGGCGCCTGCGGCGAAGGTCACGCTGGCGTGCGGCCGCTCGCCCATCTCCGAGCGTTGGGACAACGACAGCAGCCGGTAATGCTCCTGCTCACTCGTCACGCTCTCGTCGGCGACCAGCGCGATGATGTCCTCGTCGAAGATCTCGCTCTTCCGGTCGGCCAGATCCTTGAAGCGCGTGAAGGCGGCGTTGACTTCCGATTCCGACTCCAGTTCGACACCGAGTTCCAGCAGCCTCTGCTTGAACGCATTGCGGCCGGACAGCTTGCCCAGGACGATGCGGTTGGTCGACCAGCCGACGTCTTCGGCACGCATGATCTCGTAGGTGTCGCGCGCCTTCAGCACCCCATCCTGATGGATGCCCGATGCATGGGCGAAGGCGTTGGCGCCAACCACGGCCTTGTTGGGCTGCACGACGAATCCCGTGGTCTGGGATACGAGGCGCGAGGTGGGCACGATGTTCGAGGCATCGATCCCCACCTCAAGGCCGAAGTAGTCGCGCCGCGTGCGCACGGCCATCACCACCTCTTCGAGCGAGCAGTTGCCTGCGCGCTCACCGAGCCCGTTGATGGTGCACTCCACCTGGCGGGCACCGCCGATCGTCACGCCTGCCAGGGAGTTGGCCACGGCCATGCCCAGATCGTTGTGGCAGTGCACCGACCACACGGCCTTGTCGGAATTCGGGATCCGGGTGCGGAGGTCGCGGATGAACTGGCCGTACAGCTCGGGGATCGCATAGCCGACCGTGTCCGGAATGTTGATCGTCGTCGCGCCCTCTGCAATCGCCGCCTCCAGCACCCGACACAGGAAGTCCGGATCCGAACGGTAGCCATCCTCGGGCGAGAACTCGACATCGGCGCACAGGTTGCGCGCAAACCGCACGGCCAGCCGCGCCTGCTCGTGCACCTGGTCGCGCGTCATACGCAGCTTCTTCTCCATGTGCAGATCGCTGGTGGCGATGAAGGTGTGGATGCGGGAAGATGCCGCCCCCTGCAGCGCCTCTGCGGCACGCGAGATGTCGCGGTCGTTGGCTCGCGCAAGCGAACACACGGTGCTGTCCTTGACCGCCGAAGCGATCGCTCTGACCGCCTCGAAATCACCGTTGCTCGACGCGGCGAATCCCGCCTCGATCACGTCCACGCGCAGGCGCTCGAGGTGCCGCGCGATGCGCAGCTTCTCCTCGCGCGTCATCGAAGCGCCGGGCGACTGCTCACCGTCGCGCAAGGTGGTGTCGAAGATGATCAACTTGTCGGACATCGGTTTCTCCTGGGGTCGGGGAACGCAGCCGGATGAAGGCATCCGAAAATGGAAACGGCCCGCTGCGTTGCGCTAGGCGGGCCGTCTGGGATGGAAGACAGGGACGTGACCGATCAGCGCGCTGGGGAAACCTCCGGCGCTAGTCGCAGTTCGGGACGGATCGACCTGTTCATTGCGTCCGAATGTAGCACATCAGTAGCACATCACTGGTGCAGGCCGCGCTCATCCGGCTCGTCGGTGGACGTGGCGATCACACTGACCGGCCGCCCCTTGGCCTTGCGAACGGCATACACCACGTAGCCCGAGACGCCGTACAGCAGGAACAGCGCGAACAGCACGATCGGCGGGTGCAGGTTGATGGCCGCGATGCCGAGCGCCACGGCGACGATGACCGCGAAAGGCACCGTCCGCCGCCCGCCGACCACCTTGAAGCTGTAGTACGGGAGATTGGTGACCATGGTCAGGCCCGAGAACAAGGTCACGGCGAAGGCAGTCCACGCCAGCCAACTCAGGGCGTGGGCGTTGCGCCAACCCCCATCTTCCATCACGAAGATGAATCCGACGACGAGCGCGGCCGCCGCCGGGCTGGGCAGCCCCTGGAAATAGCGCTTGTCGACCACCCCGATGTTGGTGTTGAAACGCGCGAGCCTCAGCGCGGCCGCCGCGCAATAGACGAAGGCCGCGATCCAGCCGGGCTTGCCCAGACCCTTGAGTGCCCACTCGTACACGATCAGCGCCGGTGCGAGGCCGAAACTGACCATGTCGCACAGGCTGTCCATCTGTTCGCCGAAGGCGCTCTGGGTGTTGGTCATCCGGGCGATGCGCCCGTCGAGGCTGTCGAGCACCGCAGCCGTGAAGATGCCGATGGCGGCCGCCTCGAAGCGGCCGTTCATCGCCATGACCACGGCGTAGAAGCCGGCGAAAAGAGCCGACAGCGTGACCGCGTTGGGCAGGACATAGATCCCCTTGCGCCTGCGCACGAGGGGATCCGTGCCTTCGCCCTGCTCCGGCGGCTGCGAGCCCATGGTCAGTTGCGGCTGCGGTCGACGAGCCGGTTGGCCTTGATCCAAGGCATCATCGCGCGCAGCTTCTCGCCGACGACCTCGATCTCGTGCTCGGCCATCAGGCGACGACGCGACATCAGCGTCGGCGCACCGGCCCGGTTCTCGAGGATGAAGCTCTTGGCGTACTCGCCGGTCTGGATGTCCTGGAGCACCTTCTTCATGACCTTCTTCGACTCGTCGGTGACGATGCGCGGGCCGGTGACGTACTCACCATACTCGGCATTGTTCGAGATCGAGTAGTTCATGTTGGCGATGCCGCCCTCGTAGATGAGGTCGACGATCAGCTTGAGCTCGTGCAGGCACTCGAAATAGGCCATCTCGGGCGCGTAGCCCGCCTCGACCAGCGTCTCGAAACCGGCCTTGATGAGCTCGACCGTGCCACCGCACAGCACCACCTGCTCACCGAAGAGATCGGTCTCGGTCTCTTCGCGGAAGTTGGTCTCGATGATGCCGGCCTTGCCGCCGCCGTTGGCCGCGGCGTAGCTCAGCGCCACGTCGCGCGCGCGGCCGGTGCGGTCGGCGTGGACGGCGATCAGGTGGGGCACGCCCCCGCCTTGGACATAGGTGCTGCGCACGGTATGGCCCGGCGCCTTGGGCGCCACCATCCACACGTCCAGATCCTCACGCGGCACGACCTGGCCGTAGTGCACGTTGAAGCCGTGGGCGAACGCCACCGAAGCACCCTGGCGGATGTTGGGCTCGACGTCGTTCTTGTAGACCGAGGCGATCTGCTCATCGGGCAGCAGGATCATGACGACGTCGGCGCCGCGCACCGCTTCGCCCACCTCCGCCACCTTCAATCCGGCCTTCTCGACCTTGGGCCAGGACGCACCGCCGCGGCGCAGCCCGACGGTGACATTGACGCCGCTGTCGTGCAGATTCTGGGCATGGGCATGGCCTTGCGAGCCATAGCCGACGATGGTGACGTTCTTGCCCTTGATCAGGCTCAGGTCGGCGTCCTTGTCGTAATAGACCTTCATGGGTTCTCCGTTCGGGGTGGGGGGGGTCAGACTCTGAGGATGCGGTCACCGCGGCCGATGCCGCTGGCGCCCGTGCGCACCGTCTCCAGGATGGCGCTGCGATCGATGGCCATCAGGAAGGCGTCGAGCTTGGAGGAGTCTCCGGTCAGCTCGATGGTGTAGGTCTTCTCGGTCACGTCGATGATGCGTCCGCGGAAGATGTCGGTCATCCGCGACATCTCCTCGCGCTCCTTGCCGACGGCGCGCACCTTGATCAGCATGAGCTCACGCTCGGTGTAGCTGCCCTCGGTCAGGTCCACGACCTTGACGACCTCGATCAGCCGGTTCAGGTACTTGGTGATCTGCTCGATGATGTCATCCGAGCCGCTGGTGACGATGGTCATGCGCGACAACGACGCGTCCTCGGTGGGTGCGACGGTGAGGCTCTCGATGTTGTAGCCGCGTGCCGAGAACAGCCCGACCACGCGCGACAGGGCGCCGGGCTCGTTCTCGAGCAGCACCGCGATGATGTGTTTCATGTGTCTTCGTCCTTCGACGCACGCCCCGCGCGGGCCGGTGGGCCCGCGCCGTCGTTGCGGCGATCTTCGATCCTGGAGTTGAGAGGAACTGAGACCCGCTCACCCTTGCGCAGCGCGGTCCGAAGCCCGGTAGGGCGTCGACACGCGACCGCGGCCCGGATTCAGAGGTCTTCGGAACCGAGCAGCATCTCGGTGATGCCCTTGCCCGCCTGCACCATGGGCCAGACGTTCTCGGTGGGGTCGGTACGGATGTCGAGGAAGACGGTGCGGTCCTTCAGGCGGATCGCCTCCTTCAGCGCCGGTTCGACGTCAGCCGGCGACTCGATCTTCATGCCGACATGACCGTAGGCCTCGGCGAGCTTGACGAAGTCGGGCAGCGCGTCCATGTAGCTGTGCGAATAGCGGCCGCCATAGTCGAGCTGCTGCCATTGGCGCACCATGCCGAGGTAGCGGTTGTTCAGCGAGATGATCTTGACCGGGGTGTTGTACTGCAGGCAGGTCGACAACTCCTGCAGACACATCTGGATCGAGCCCTCGCCGGTGATGCAGAACACATCCGCATCCGGCTTGGCCAGCTTGATGCCCATCGCGTATGGAAGGCCCACACCCATCGTCCCGAGGCCGCCGGAATTGATCCAGCGCCGCGGCTGGTCGAAACCGTAGTACTGCGCCGCCCACATCTGGTGCTGGCCGACATCCGACGTGATGTAGGCGTCCGATCCGCGCGTCAAGCGATGCAGCGTCTCGACCACCATCTGCGGCTTGATCACCTCGTCGCTTGGCCGGTACTTCAGACACTCACGCGATCGCCACTGACCGATCTGACTCCACCAGGCTTGCAGATCGGCCGGATCGGGACGGGCCGTGGCCTCCCGGATCTGCGCGATCAACTCCTGCAGGACGTCCTTGACGTCGCCGACGATCGGGATGTCGACCTTGACACGCTTGGAAATCGAAGACGGGTCGATGTCGATGTGGATGATCTTGCGTTCGACCTGGGAGAAGTGCTTCGGGTTGCCGATGACGCGATCGTCGAAGCGGGCGCCCACCGCCAGCAGCACGTCGCAGTGCTGCATCGTCATGTTGGCCTCATAAGTCCCGTGCATGCCGAGCATGCCCAGGAACTTCGGCTCGGAGGCCGGGATCGCGCCCAAGCCCATCAGCGTGTTGGTGCACGGGAAACCGAGCAGGTCGACCAGTTCGCGCAACTCGGCCGACGCCTCGCCGAGGATCACGCCGCCGCCGGTGTAGATGTAAGGACGCCGCGCCGACAGCAGCAGCTGCACGGCCTTGCGGATCTGCCCCGCGTGGCCCTTACGCACCGGGTTGTACGAGCGCATGGGCACCGCATCGGGGTAGTGGAACGGCGTCGTCTTCAGCGACACGTCCTTGGGCACATCGACCACCACCGGACCGGGACGGCCCGTGCGCGCCAGGTGAAAGGCCTTCTTCATCGTGGAGGCCAGATCGCGCACGTCCTTGACCAGGAAGTTGTGCTTGACGATGGGGCGGGTGATGCCCACGGTGTCGCATTCCTGGAAGGCATCCAGGCCGATCGCGGCCGTGGGCACCTGCCCGGTGATGATCACCATCGGGATGGAGTCCATGTAGGCCGTGGCGATGCCGGTGATGGCATTCGTCACGCCCGGGCCCGAGGTGACGAGCGCCACGCCAACCTCGCCGGTGGCGCGGGCGTAGCCGTCGGCCGCGTGCACGGCCGCCTGTTCATGGCGAACCAGGACGTGCTCGATGGTGTCCTGCTTGTAAAGCGCGTCGTAGATGTACAGCACCGCACCGCCGGGGTAGCCCCAGAGGTACTTGACGCCCTCGGCCTGCAGGCAGCGGACCAGGATTTCCGAGCCATTGGGCTCGGCGGAGGGGGAATTCGATGACGCCGATGCGGCGCGCTTGACTTCCGCGGCAGACATGTCCATGTGAGACCTCTGTGAATTTCTCTGACGAAAAACCATTGGTGCGCCTGCAGCGCGCCCTCGTGAGGCGTCCTCGGCACCTGCGCGGTCGGAAACGGGGGCCCTCGCCGTCGAAGGCATGTGTCTGACCAAACCCGCTTTCGGCGGGTCGACGATTATGTCATCTGCCCGCCGGACAGCCAGGCCAGGACCGTTGCGGGATACTTCAGGGTCATCGACACCAGCATCTCTGTAGGGCGCCAGCGCCAGCGCCAGCGTCAGAGTCAGTGCCAGCGCCAGGGCCGGAACGCGGATCGCAATCTGGCACCGGCACCCGAACACCAGCCGCTCGCCGGCCGGAGCCGAAGCCAGGCGCCGAACACCCGAAGCGCTGACCTGCCCACCACCCCATTGAGCCTCCATCGCGTTGAGTGCAGACCCCTCTCCCCCATCGGCATCCGCGACCGCGCCCTTGACGCGTCGGATGGCGGCCTTCGTCTATGAAGGCGTGCTCCTGTTCGGCGTCGTGATGCTGGCTGGCTTCGTCTACGGTGTGGCGACCGACCAACGGCATGCGCTGCAGGGTCAGCGCGGGCTCCAGTGGGCCGTCTTCATCGTGCTCGGCGCCTATTTCGCCGGCTTCTGGTGGCGCCAGGGTCAGACCCTGGCCATGAAGACCTGGCACATCCGGCTGCTCGCTCGGGACGGTCGCCCTGTGGGCCCGTGGCGCGCGAGCCTGCGCTACCTGCTGTCCTGGGTCTGGTTCCTGCCCGCGTTGGCGTACATCGAGATCGGCGGGCTGCGTGGCGGCGCCTCGGTGTCGTTGGCACTGGCGGCGGGCGTCGTCCTGTACGCTGTGATCAGTCGGTTGGTGCCCGGCAGGCAATTCCTGCACGACCACATTTGCCGGACCTGCCTGGTCGACACCCGTCATGAGGTCAGGTCGTCAGGCGGCCGCGTCGGCACCAGCGGCCGCGCGGAGCAGCACGCGTCCGAAGGCGACGCCCGGCCATGACGCCTGGCTCGAGGCCCGCCGCGCGGAGGTTCCGATGAACGCCAGGCACGGGCACACGCGTCCCGATACGGTGCGCCCGGACGCGCAGCGACAGGTCGTCTCGGGCCAGACGGGAGGGGCAGGACCGAACCCCCACAAGGGTCGCACCGGAGTGGACCGGATCCGTCATGCCACCTTGCATTCGCTGCACGGCCTGAGGAATGCGCTGCGCGAGGAGAGCGCCTTCCGTCAGGAATGCGCGATCGCTCTGGTGCTGGTCCCGGCGGCCTTCTGGCTGGGACGGGACTGGGTGGCCACCGCGCTGCTTGCAGGCTCGGTCCTGCTGGTGCTCATCGTCGAGTTGCTGAATTCGGCTGTGGAGGCTGCCATCGACCGCATCTCGCTCGACCTGCACCCGCTCAGCAAGGTCGCCAAGGACTACGGGAGCGCGGCGGTCATGCTGTCGCTGCTGCTGTGTGGCAGCATCTGGGTTGCCGCACTGTTCGATCGACTGTCCACATGAACACTCCCGCGTTCTCCATCTGCGTCTACTGCGGCTCACGCACGGGCACGGATCCAGCCCATGCGCAGGCCGCCCGGGACATCGGTCGCGTCATCGGCGAGCGTGGCTGGCAACTGGTCTACGGCGGCGGAAAGGTCGGCCTCATGGGCATCGTCGCCGATGCAGTGTTGGCCCACGGCGGGCGCGTGGTCGGCGTGATCCCGCGCATGCTGATGGACCGGGAGGTGGGGCATGCCGACCTGCAGGAACTGCATGTGGTCGACACCATGCACCAGCGCAAGCAGATGATGGCAGAGCGGGTGCAGGCCTTCGTCGCGTTGCCCGGCGGCATCGGCACGCTGGAGGAACTCTTCGAAGTCTGGACCTGGCGTCAGATCGGCTACCACGCCCGCCCCATCGGGCTGCTCAACGTGGGCGGCTACTACGACGCCCTGCTGGGCTTCCTGCTTCACACGGTCGAGCAGGGATTTCTGGGCGCTGCACAGCACGAGGTGCTGCAGGTGAGCACCGACCCGGCGGAACTGGTCGAACGCCTGCATGTCCTCGCCGGCGCCACCCCGGCCGGGGCCGACTACAGGGCGATCTGAGCACCCGCGGAGCCCGCCGCCGGACAGCGCTGGCGCCGGGCCCGAAAGCAGCGGAGGACCGACGCGCCCCGCCCCGGATCTCAGACCGCTGACTCGTCGGTCTCACCGGTGCGGATGCGTACCACCTGCTCGACCGCGGTGACGAAGATCTTGCCGTCGCCGATCTTGCCGGTCTTGGCGGCACGGATGATGGCGTCGATGCAGCGCTCGACATCGCCATCGCGCACCACCACCTCCACCTTCACCTTGGGCAGGAAGTCGACGACGTACTCGGCTCCCCGGTAGAGCTCGGTGTGCCCCTTCTGACGCCCGAAACCCTTGACCTCGGTGACGGTCAGCCCCGAAGCCCCCATCTCTGCGAGGGCCTCGCGCACCTCCTCCAGCTTGAACGGCTTGATGACGGCGGTGATCTGCTTCATAGATGTCTCCTTGGCAGTGTGGGGCCCTGGCGTCAGGCACGGAACCTCGATGTGATCGGGTATCGCCAGTCGCGCCCGAAGGCGCGGTGGGTGATGCGTATCCCCACGGGTGCCTGGCGACGCTTGTATTCGTTGACCTTGATCAGGCGCGTCACGCGCTCGACGTCGGCACGGTCGAAGCCTGCGCCGACGATGGCCTCGATGGCCTGATCATCCTCCATGTAGCGCTGCAGGATGGCGTCAAGCACCTCGTAGGGGGGCAGACTGTCCTGATCGGTCTGGTCGGGCCGAAGTTCCGCCGACGGCGCCCGCGTGATGATGCGATCGGGGATCACCGGGCCGATGCTGCCATCGGCCCGTCGGCTGGGCTGTGCGTTCTTCCATTCGGCCAGCCGGTACACCAGCGTCTTGACCACGTCCTTGATCACCGCAAAACCGCCCGCCATGTCACCGTACAGCGTGCAGTAGCCGGTGGCCATCTCGCTCTTGTTGCCAGTGGTCAGGACGATGGCGCCGGTCTTGTTCGACAGCGCCATCAGCAGCGTGCCGCGGATGCGGGCCTGGATGTTCTCCTCGGTCGCGTCCTCGGCCAGGCCTGCGAACTGCGGGGCCAGACTCTGGCGGAAGGCATCGAACATCGGCGCGATACCGATCTCGTCGTAGCGCACGCCCAGCCGCGCGGCCATGTCGCGTGCGTCGATCCAGGAGATCTCGGCCGTGTAAGGCGAGGGCATCATGACCGCACGCACGCGGTCTGCACCGAGCGCATCGACCGCGACCGCCAGCACCAATGCCGAGTCGATGCCGCCGGACAAGCCGATGATCGCCCCCGGGAAGCCGTTCTTGTCCACGTAGTCGCGCACACCGGTCACGAGCGCCGCCCACGCCTGCGCCGGGGCTTCCGGGATCGGGGCCGCGGGCCCCGCGACGCTGCCGTCGTCGCCAACCTGCACCAGGGTCAGCGCCGCCTCGAACATCGGCGCCCGCGCACCGACACGCCCACGCGCATCGACCGCGAAGGACGCGCCGTCGAACACGACCTCGTCCTGTCCGCCCACCAGGTGCGCATACACCAGCGGCCGGCCCGACGCCCGCGCTCGGGCGGCCATGCGTTGCTCGCGCTCGAACGCCTTGTCCAGATGGAAGGGCGAGGCATTGAGCACGCACAACACCTGCGCGCCGGCCTCGCAGGCCAGGGCCGCCGGCTCATCGAACCACGCGTCCTCGCAGATCAGCACGCCGAGCTTGAGTCCGCCGGCCTCGAACACCAGCGGGCCCAGCCCTGCGTCGCGTCCGGAGGCGAAATAGCGCCGCTCGTCGAAGACCTGGTAGTTGGGCAGTTCGCGCTTGACGTAAGTCCCGCAGATCTGTCCGTCACACAACACCGACGCTGCATTGAACGCGGTGGGCAGCGACAACGACCTCGAACGCGCGTCACCCTCCGCGGCTCGCGGCATCGGATGCCCGACCACCACATGCAAGCCCGGCAGGTCGGCCAGGGCACGCGCCAGTTCACCCAGCACCCGCTCGCAGGCCTGCATGAAGGCGGGACGCATCAGCAGATCCTCGGGCGGGTACCCGGTCAGGCCGAGTTCGGGCACGAGCACCACCGCCGCACCGCCCGCGTGCGCATCGCGCGCAGCGCGCTCGATCGCTCGCGCGTTGCCTTCGAGATCGCCGACGGTCGCATTGAGTTGCGCCAGCGCAAGGGTCAGCATCGTCGGGGGTCTCCAGGATCTGCGCTGGGAGTGGGGATCCGCAGCCGTCGGGCAGGCGTTGCAGACCGCTCCACCACCCGGGTCGGCCCGGGCGCATCAAAATTCGGTGTGGCTGATTATCTCACCCGGGTCTTTTCCGACCCAGACGAACTCGACCCCGTGATGTGGGACGCCTTGCTCGAGCGGCAACCCCACCCGACGCCCTTCATGCGCCATGCCTACCTGGCCGCGCTGCACCGCTCGGGCAGCGCGGTGCCGGCCACCGGCTGGGCGCCCCGGTTCCTGACGCTGTGGCGTGACGGCCGTCTGTCCGCCGCCGCGACGCTGTACCTGAAAAGCCACTCCTACGGCGAATACGTCTTCGACTGGGCATGGGCCGACGCCTACCGACGCCATGGCCTGCGCTACTACCCCAAATGGCTGGGCGCAGTGCCTTTCACGCCGGTCCCGGGCACCCGTCTGATGGCCGAGGACGAGGCTGCGCGCGCGTCTCTGGCCGGACAGATCAGATCCACGGCGCTCGAATCCGGCTTGTCGTCGGCGCACCTGCTGTTCATCGACCCGGTCGACCGGCAGGCCCTGCAAGCCTCGGGGTGGATGATCCGCGAAGGCGTTCAATTCCACTGGCAGCAGGACGCGCAGGCCCCGTGGCGGGACTTCGACACCTTCCTGCACAGCATGCAGCGTCACAAGCGCAAGAATATCGCGCAGGAACGCCGCCGTGTCGCCGAGGCTGGCGTGACGTTCTCGGTGCACGAGGGCCGGGACATCGACGAGTCCCTGTGGGACCACTTCCACCGCTGCTACGAACTTACCTACGCAGCGCACCACTCCACGCCCTACCTCACGCGGGCCTTCTTCGCCGAGATGGCACGGGCGATGCCCGGGCACTGGGTGATGTTCGTCGGCCGGCGGGAGGGTTCACCCATCGCGGCGTCGCTGATCGCGGTGGATCCGTCCAGGCGGGTGGCATGGGGTCGATACTGGGGGTGCACCGAACACGTCCCATGCCTGCACTTCGAGGCCTGCTACTACCAGCCACTGGCCTGGTGCATCGCCCGCGGCTACAACCGCTTCGAGGGCGGGGCGCAAGGCGAACACAAGATGGCCCGCGGACTGATGCCGGTGCACACCGCATCGGCACACTGGCTAGCCGACGAACGCTTTGCCGATGCGGTGGCCGACTTCCTGGCGCGCGAGGGCGCCGGCATGACGGCCTACGTGGACGAGCTCACCGACCGCACGCCGTTCAGGCGGGTCGGTGCTTCGCTGCCCAGTTCGCCATCCCCAGACTGACCTCTTCGCACGCGCTGTCCGGGCCTTCCCAGCCCGTGACCTTGACCCACTTGCCGGGCTCGAGATCCTTGTAGTGCTCGAAGAAGTGCTGGATGGTCTTCAGCCGCATCGGGTTGAGATCCTCGGGCTTCTTCCACTGCGTGTAGATCGACAGGATCTTGTCGATGGGCACCGCCAGCAGCTTGTTGTCGCCACCGGCCTCGTCCGCCATCTTCAGCACGCCGATCGGCCGGCAGGTCACGACCACGCCGGGGATCAGCGGCACCGGCGTGATGACCAGGACGTCCACCGGATCACCATCGTCGGCCAGCGTCTTCGGGATGTAGCCGTAGTTGCATGGGTAGTGCATCGACGTGCCCATGAACCTGTCGACGAAGAGCGCGCCCGTCTCCTCGTCGACTTCGTACTTGATCGGATCGCCACTCATCGGGATCTCGATGATGACGTTGAACTCGGCAGGCGCTTTCGCGCCGGGGGACACGTTGTGCAGGCTCATCGGGGCATCTCGGCGGGACGCCGCCCGGCGCGGCGAGGAACGGGGACGGGTCAGGCGGTGTCGCCCGTGTGACCGCCCCAGCGATATCCGGGAAATCCCTGATTCTAGGCGGCCCACTTGCGCCGTGCTGACGGAATGTCTGCGGCGAGCGTGCGGTACCGCAGGAAAACACCATGCTGCGACGGGGTCTTCTTCCCGTAGCATGCACGCTGTTGCTCGGCGGAGAGGGATGCACGGGGCCTGTGGCAGGTCGCGAGGCGGTCCGCGGGTGTCAGCAAGAACGAAGGAGATGAGCGAATGTCGAACTCGATGGCGCTGTACGCAGCGCTCGCCTGCGGCCTCGTGGCCGTGGTCTACGGCTTCGTCCAGCGAGGCTGGATCCTGAAGCAGGACGCGGGCAACGCCCGCATGCAGGAAATCGCGGGAGCCATCCAGCAAGGTGCTGCCGCCTATCTGGCGCGTCAATACCGCACGATCGCCATCGTCGGGGTCATCCTCGCGGTGCTGATCCTCGTGACGCCCGGCCTGGGCATGGCCACGTCGGCCGGCTTCGTGATCGGTGCCGTGCTGTCCGGCGCCTGCGGCTTCATCGGCATGAACGTGTCGGTGCGGGCCAATGTGCGCACCGCGCAGGCGGCCACCAAGGGCATCGGCCCGGCGCTCGACATCGCCTTCAAGGGCGGGGCGATCACCGGCATGCTGGTCGTCGGCCTGGGCCTGCTGGGGGTAGGCGTGTTCTTCCTTGTCATCGGCGGTCTGGCCAAGCCCGACTCCTCGACGATGAAGCCCCTGCTCGGGCTGGCCTTCGGTTCGAGCCTGATCTCGATCTTCGCCCGTCTGGGTGGCGGCATCTTCACCAAGGGGGCCGACGTCGGCGCCGATCTGGTGGGCAAGGTCGAGGCCGGCATTCCCGAGGACGACCCCCGCAACCCCGCGGTGATCGCCGACAACGTCGGCGACAACGTCGGCGATTGCGCGGGCATGGCCGCGGACCTGTTCGAGACCTACGCCGTCACCTTGATCGCGACGATGGCGCTGGGCGCGCTGATGGTCGCCGGCGGTGGCGGTGCAGCAGTCGTGTACCCGCTGATCCTGGGCGGTGTGTCGATCATCGCCTCCATCATCGGATGCGCCTTCGTCAAGGCCAGCCCCGGCATGCGCAACGTCATGCCTGCGCTGTACAAGGGCTTGATCGTCTCCGGCGTGATCTCGCTGGTGGCCTTCTACTTCGTCACCCAGGCGATGTTCCCCGAGCCCGTGCAACTGTCGGGCGGGGGGACGACGAGCGCGATGGGACTGTTCGGCGCCTGCGTCGTCGGTCTTGTGCTGACGGCCGCCATGGTGTGGATCACCGAGTACTACACCGGCACGGACTACAAGCCCGTCAAGCACGTCGCCCAGGCGTCGACGACCGGTCACGCCACCAACATCATCGCCGGCATCGGTGTGAGCATGAAGTCCACCGCCTGGCCGGTGATCTTCGTCTGCCTGGCCATCCTGGCCTCGTACGCGCTCGCCGGCCTGTACGGCATCGCGATCGCGGCCACCTCGATGCTGAGCATGGCCGGCATCGTGGTCGCGCTCGACGCCTACGGCCCGATCACCGACAACGCCGGTGGCATCGCCGAGATGGCCGAGTTGCCCGACAGCGTGCGCGACATCACCGATCCGCTGGATGCCGTGGGCAACACGACCAAGGCGGTGACCAAGGGCTACGCCATCGGATCGGCAGGCCTGGCCGCACTGGTGCTGTTCGCCGACTACACGCACTCGCTGGAAGCGCGCGGCATCACCGCCAGCTTCGACCTGAGCAACCCCAAGGTGATCATCGGCCTGTTCATCGGCGGGTTGATCCCCTACCTGTTCGGTGCCATGGCGATGGAGGCCGTCGGCCGCTCGGCTGGCAGCGTGGTGGAAGAGGTGCGTCGCCAATTCCGTGAGATCAAGGGCATCATGGAAGGCAAGGCCAAGCCCGAATACGGCCGCGCGGTGGACATGCTCACCACGGCCGCGATCAAGGAGATGATGATCCCGTCGCTGCTGCCCGTGGTGGTGCCGGTGGTCGTCGGCCTGACGCTGGGCGCGGAGGCACTGGGCGGTCTGCTGATGGGCACGATCGTCACCGGCCTGTTCGTCGCGATCTCGATGTGCACCGGTGGCGGCGCGTGGGACAACGCCAAGAAGTACATCGAGGACGGCCACCACGGCGGCAAGGGCAGCGATGCCCACAAGGCGGCCGTCACCGGGGACACCGTCGGTGATCCGTACAAGGACACCGCCGGACCGGCCGTCAACCCCCTGATCAAGATCATCAACATCGTCGCGCTGCTCATCGTGCCCTTGCTGCCTGCCGGGGCGTCGCAGACGCCGCCGAAGCAAGCCGAACTGGCGCCGCCGGCGATCGTCCAGGCCGCTGGCGCCTCGGCCCATCAGGGCCTGCCGCACACCGTCGCGCGCTGAGCACACCGGCGCTGCATCGGTCCATCAAGGCCGCCCACCCGGGCGGCTTTTTTTCGCCTGTCGTCCGAGCGGTTCGCGCGAGGCAGCCCCACGCGTGTCCCGATTGCCATGTCGAGAGCTGATCAGGCCAAAAAGTGACTGATCAGTTCAAATATTGACCTTACGGTTATCATGTCTCCCACGCAGCCTCATGATCCGGTTCTCGGATGGCCACCCGATCTCCAAGTTCTCCCCCTCCTCCCCGCTCCAAACCCCTTCAAGGACTCCGCACCATGAAAAAACTGATGATGGCCGCTGCGATGGCTGCCTCCGCGTTCGCCACACAGGCCAAGGACATCGTCGACATCGCCGTCGGCGCCGGCAGCTTCAACACTCTCGTCACCGCAGTCAAGGCGGCCGGGCTGGTCGACACGCTGAAGGGCCCCGGCCCGTTCACGGTGTTCGCCCCGACCGACGAGGCGTTCGCCAAGGTGCCGAAGGCGACGCTGGACGCGCTGCTGGCAGACAAGGGGAAGCTGACCGCCGTGCTGACCTACCACGTCGTGCCTGGCGCCGTGATGGCCAAGGACTTGGCGGCTGGCAAGGTCAAGACCGCCCAAGGGTCTGAGTTGACGGTCACCACCGCCGGCGGCGTCAAGGTGGACGGCGCCAACGTGATCAAGACCGACATCGTCGCGAGCAACGGCGTGATCCACGTCATCGACAGCGTCGTGCTGCCGAAGTGATCTGACGCAGCGACCAGGGGCGTCAAGCCTCCGGCAGGCACGACACATGTGCCTGCCGGATGACGCAATCGCATTGCGCGGCTGTCGATGGCGCCCCTACCGGAAGGTCAACGCCCATCCGGCGCTGCAACCGGCGGCGCCTGGCGACCTCGGCCACATGGCGATCGCCTTGCATCGACTCCTCACGAATGAAGAGCGGTCCTGCGCGGACCGCTCGGCTGCGATGGCGACCCTGCCCGCAGGCTGACGTCAGCCGATCTCGGCCGTGAAGGCCGCTTCGACCTTCATCCCGGCCTGCAACACCACCCCGTAGCAACGTCGCACCACCGGGTGGTCGCCGAAATACTCCTTCCACACAACATTGACCTCGGCGACGTCGGTCAGAACGTCGTGCAGGTACAAGCGCGCCGTGCACACGGCAGACCGGTCGATCCCGGCCTGCGCGAGGAGCACGTCGAGCTGCCGGAAGGCTTCCCGCATCTCCGCCCCGGCACCACCGGCCACGGGCGTGCGCTGCCCGTCCGGAATGCCGGTGACCACGGCCTCGAAGACACGGCCCGAGTGCACGACGGCAGAGCTGATGGGGAAGTCGGTGTTGGAATCGATGAATTGCATGTGACCGCCAGTCGTCGTACAGGATGGCAAACGCACCGCACCGGTGGACTTCAGAGCCCATGGGCAGTTCGGGAGATTCCCGCCGGATGGACGAAGGCCCGCTTTTGGCGGGCCTTCAGAGGGGGTGTTGGCGGAGTCGGAGGGATTCGAACCCTCGATGCAGGTTTTGCCCGCATACTCCCTTAGCAGGGGAGCACCTTCGGCCTCTCGGTCACGACTCCATCGGCGTGCATTCTAGATCAGCCGGCCCGCTCCAACGGAGCCGGACCCGATCAGGCGGCGCCTGCCGCGTCGAGCTCGAAGGCGCGGTGCAGCGCGCGCACCGCCAGTTCCATGTACTTCTCGTCGATGACGACGCTGGTCTTGATCTCGCTGGTGGAGATCATCTGGATGTTGATGCTCTCGTCACTCAGGGCCTTGAACATCTTTGCAGCCACGCCGACGTGGCTCTTCATCCCGATGCCCACGATGCTCACCTTGCAGATACGCGGGTCCCCGACCACGGCGGCAGCGCCCATCGCGGGGGCGACGCCGGACTTCAGCAGGTCCAGCACACGGGCATGGTCGCTGCGCGGCACGGTGAAGGAGAAATCGGTGCGCCCGTCATGGGAAACGTTCTGGATGATGACGTCGACGTCGATGTTGGCCTGCGCCACGGCACCCAGGATCTGGTAGGCGATGCCCGGGCGATCGGGCACGCCCAGCACGGTGACCTTGGCTTCGTCACGGTTGAAGGCGATGCCGGATACGACAGCCTGTTCCATCTTCTCGTCCTCTTCGTAGGTGATGAGCGTGCCCGAACGGGCCTCTTCCGTCAGGTCGATGTCCCAAGGGGTGAAGCTCGACAGCACACGCAAGGGCACGCGGTACTTCCCGGCGAACTCCACCGAGCGGATCTGCAACACCTTCGAGCCCAGGCTGGCCATCTCCAGCATCTCCTCGAAGCTGATGGCCGACAGGCGGCGCGCCTCGGGGACGATGCGCGGGTCGGTGGTGTAGACGCCGTCGACATCGGTATAGATCAGGCACTCGTCGGCCTTCATCGCCGCGGCCACGGCCACGGCCGAGGTATCGCTGCCACCACGGCCCAGCGTGGTGATGTGGCCCTTGTCGTCGATGCCCTGGAAGCCCGTGACGATGACCACGCGACCTGCCGCCAGATCAGCCCGCACACGGGCGTCATCGATGGCCGTGATACGAGCCTTGGTGTAAGCGGAATCGGTGCGCACCGGCACCTGCCAGCCGGTGTAGCTGACCGCCGGCATGCCTTCGGCCTGCAGCGCCAGTGCCAGCAAACCCACGGAGACCTGCTCGCCGGTGGAGGCGATCATGTCGAGTTCACGCAGGGCCTCTGGCGCAAGTGCATCGGGCATGAGTTCCCTGGCCAGCCCGAGCAGCCGATTGGTCTCTCCACTCATCGCCGAAGGCACCACCACCATCTGATGGCCGGCTCGGGCCCATTTGGCCACGCGGCGGGCGACGTTGCGGATGCGCTCGGTCGACCCCATCGAGGTGCCGCCGTACTTGTGGACGATGAGGGCCATGTCGTTCGGAATCCTGGCGCGCCGGCCGACGGCGCAAAGCCCATGATTCTAAGGCGGGGAAGCGACAGCCCCTGGATCTCGATGCGGCGGCGTCGCCATCCAGCGCAAACACCCCTGCCTGAGTTGCAGCACGCCGCCGGGGGCGGGCCAGCGCAGGCCGTTGCGGGCGACCGGCAATTCGCGCATCAGCCTGCGCAGCAGGGTCTCCGGCAAACCGACCGCACTCCAGGACCGCGACCAGTGGCGCAACAGGTTCGCCCGGCGCGCGGCCGACAAGGTCTGCCAGGGCGCCAGTTGCAATTCACCGTCTGCACAGACGACGCTGCCGGCGTCGAGCGCAGCCAGTTCCTCGCAGCAGGCCTGCGCCTCCTGCGCGCGCGACGCCACGAGAGACAGCGGCGCTTCCAGGTGGTCGAAGGCGCCTTCGAAGGCCGGCCAGACCGCGAGCCTCAGCCGATTGCGCGCATGGCGTGGATCGAGATTGCTGGGATCCTCGACCCATCGCAGGCGATGGCGCAGAAGATAGTGCTCGATCGCCTCCCGAGGGTGATCCAGCCAGGGTCGGAGCCAGCGCACACCGCCACGCACGATGTCGCGCGGCATCGCGGACAGGCCGGCGGGCCCAGCCCCACGCAAGGCCTGGAGAAGCACGGTCTCGGCCTGGTCGCGACGGTGATGGGCAAGCAGCACGGTGTCGACACCCTGGGCGCGCGCCATGTCCGCCAGGGCCGCATAGCGCTCGCGGCGCGCCCACGCTTCGATGCTGTCCCCCGGGGACGGCGCGCCGGGGAGCCTGCAGCCGACGAAGCGGACGGGCCACCCGTTGCGCCGCCAGCGGGCACACTGGGCCTGCAGGTGTCGCCACCAGGCATCCGCCTGAGGCTGCAGACCGTGGTGCACGTGCAGGGCCAGCACCTCGATGCCGGCCGCCTGTGCCGCGCGCGCGGTGGCATGCAGCAGCGCCGTCGAGTCCCGCCCTCCGCTGGCAGCCACGGCGATGCGGCAAGGCCGCCCGGCGGCGGGATCGCCTTCAGCGGGAGCGGCTGCCAAGCCCCTCACGCATCGCGCCGCTCGCGCGTGTCGTTGTAGCGACCGTAAGCCTGCAGACGCTCGTAGCGCCGCTGCAGCAGCGCGCGGGTGTCGAGGTCGGCCACCTGGCGCAACGCATCGGTCAGCCCACGCTTGAGCTGCGAGGCCATCTGCTTGAGGTTGCGGTGCGCGCCACCGACAGGCTCGCTGACGATCTTGTCGATCAGGCCCAGCGCCTTGAGCCGGTGCGCGGTGATGCCCAGCGCCTCGGCCGCCTCGGGCGCGCGCTCGGAGGTCTTCCACAGGATGGACGCGCAGCCCTCGGGCGAGATCACCGAGTACACGGCGAACTGCAGCATCAGCACCTGGTCGGCCACGCTGATCGCCAGGGCACCGCCGGAGCCGCCCTCGCCGATGATGGTGGTGACGATGGGCACCTCGAGTTGAGCCATCTCGTAGATGTTGCGCCCGATGGCCTCGCTCTGCCCGCGCTCCTCGGCGCCGATGCCCGGGTAAGCGCCGGGCGTGTCGACAAAGGTGAACACCGGCAGACGGAACTTCTCGGCCAGCTTCATCAGGCGCAAGGCCTTGCGGTACCCCTCGGGCCGCGACATGCCGAAGTTCCGGGCGGCGCGCTCCTTGGTGTCGCGCCCCTTCTGGTGGCCCAGCACCACACAGGGCAGGCCGTTGAAACGCGCCAGCCCACCCACGATCGACTGATCGTCGGCGAAGGCACGGTCGCCGTGCAGTTCCTGAAAATCGGTGAACAGCTCGGTGACGTAGTCCAGCGTGTAGGGCCGCAGCGGGTGACGCGCGATCTGCGTGACCTGCCACGGGGTCAGGTTCGCGTAGATGTCCTTGGTGAGTTGCTGGCTCTTGCGCCCGAGCCGCTCGATCTCGTCTGAGATGTCGACGGCGGACTCGTTCTGCACGTAGCGCAGTTCATCGATGCGGGATTCGAGCTCCGCGATGGGTTGCTCGAAATCGAGGAAGTGCTTCTTGCTCATCAAGGTCGCCATGAAGCCCGGGATCTCAATAGTCTACCGGCAGCGGGTCCAGGCTACGCCAGAGGTACCAGGTGGCCACCGATCGATACGGGGCCCAGGCGGCCGCCACCTCGCGCGCCTCGGCCCTGGAAACCGATTCGCCGCTGAAGTAGTTCAGGCTGATCCCCTTGAGCAGCCCCAGATCGTCCAGCGGCAGGACATCCGGGCGCATCAGGTGGAAGATCAGGAACATCTCCGCCGTCCAGCGACCGATGCCGCGGATCGCCACCAGCTCGCCGATGACGGCCTCGTCGTCCATCGACGGCCAGCGATCGACTTGCAGTCGGCCTTCGGCGAAGTGTCTGGCGAGGTCGAGCAGGTATTCGCTCTTGCGCGCCGACAACCCGGCCTCCCTGAGCACGGGCAAGGGCATGGCCAGCACGGCCGCCGGCGCCAGCGGACCGTCGGGCGCCGCGGCCGCCTCGACGAAGCGCCGCCACACCGACTGCGCGGCCTTCACCGAGATCTGCTGCCCCACCACCGACCGCGCCAGCGTGGTGAACGCGTCGCCGCGGCTGAGCAGGCGCGCGTCGCCGAAGCGAGGGATCAGGCGCTGCATCACGCGATCGCCTCGCGCCAGATGGACGCAAGCGTCCTCCCAGTAGCAAGGCGCCTGCGGCGTCGACCATTCGGCGGTCGGCGGCTCGATCACGGCGGCACGGGAGGTCGGCGGCACGGCAGCAGTGTCCAAGGTGTCAGCGGCGTGTCCAGGTCGTGCCCTGAGGCCCGTCCTTGAGCTCGATCCCCGCCGCGGCGAGCTCGGCCCGGATCGCGTCGGCGGCGCCGAAGTCGCGCGCCTTCTTGGCCGCCGCACGGGCCTCGATGCGCTGGCTCACCCAGCGCTCGTCCGGGCCGGCGACCAACCCGGCCCCCTGAAGGTAGGCATTCGGCGCCTGTTGCAGGAGCCCGAGGATGCCCCCCAGGCCCTTCAACAGCGCTGCCTTCGACGCGTCACGCGCCCGGTGCACCTCACCCGCCAGGTCGAACAGCACCGCCACGGCCGCCGGGGTGGCGAAGTCTTCGTCCATCGCCGCACGGAAGCGCCGTGCGGCGTCGGCGGACCAGTCCACCATGACCGGGCCGTCCACCGGCACGGCCTCGAGCGCTCCGTACAGCCGCCGCAACGCGGCCCTGGCCTCGTCGAGGTGCGCATCGCTGAAATTGAACGGGCTGCGATAGTGGGTGCGCAACATCAGGAATCGCACGGTCTCGCCGTCGTAGCGCTGCAGCACTTCGCGGATGGTGAAGAAGTTGCCCAGCGACTTGGACATCTTCTGGTCGTCGACGTTGACGAAGCCGTTGTGCATCCACACATTGACGAAAGGGCCACCGGAGGCGCCCTCGCTCTGCGCGATCTCGTTCTCGTGGTGCGGGAACTGCAGGTCCAGACCGCCCCCGTGAATGTCGAAGTACTCGCCCAGGAGCGCGCAGCTCATGGCCGAGCACTCGATGTGCCAACCGGGCCGCCCCGGGCCGTAGGGGCTGTCCCAACGCGCCTGCGCCGGCTCGGACGGCTTGGCCGCCTTCCACAGGACGAAATCCAGAGGGTCGTCCTTGCCCTCCAGGACGGCCACGCGCTCTCCGGCGCGCAGCTCGTCGATGGACTTGCCGGACAGCTTGCCGTAGCCTGCGAAGCGCCGGACAGCGTAGTTGACGTCCCCGTCACTGCCACGATAGGCCAGCCCGCGCGCCTCCAGGCGAGCGATCAGTGACAGCATCTGCGGCACGTACTCGGTGGCGCGCGGCTCGTGCGTGGGCGGCTCCACGCCGAGGGCGGCCAGATCCTCGTGCATGCGGGCGATCATCTCGGCGGTCAGCTCGCCGATCGTGACACCGCGCTCGGTGGCGCGGCGGATGATCTTGTCGTCGATGTCGGTGACGTTGCGCACATAGGTGACGTCAAACCCGCTGGCGCGCAACCAGCGCGCGACGACATCAAAGGCCAGCATCATACGGGCGTGACCCATGTGACACAGGTCGTAGACCGTCACGCCGCAGACGTACATCCTGACCCGGCCCGGGTCGATCGGCTCGAAGGTCTCGACGCGGCGCGTCAGAGAGTTGTGGATGCGCAGGCTCATGCGGAGGCGGAAATGTCGTTCGAGGTGTCGCCCGGGCTCGGCGATCACCCTCGGGCACAGCCCGCCGGTCCGAGGCGAAATCGAGTATACCGAGCCGGATCGCACGCGCAGGACACGGCAGAGGCTAGACTTTCGGGCTGGCTGGCACGTTCGATGCGGCGCGACCGAGATCGCGCAGACGTGCGCCCTCCCCGATCGACAGGACTTCCATGGACACTGCCTACCGCCTCCTGCGCCAACTGCTGCTCCTCGCACTGATGACGGCCCTGCCCACCGCCATGGCCTGGGCACAGAAGGTGCGACTGGCCACGAGCGAGGGCGACATCGTCCTCGAACTCGACCGCGCCAAGGCCCCGCAGACCGTCGACAACTTCCTGGCCTATGTCCGGTCTGGTCACTTCGACGGCACGATCTTCCACCGCGTCATCCCCGGCTTCATGATCCAGGGCGGCGGCTTCACGCCCGACATGACGCAGAAGCCCACGCGGCCGCCGATCCCGCTGGAGTCGCGCAACGGCCTGAGCAACGCGCGCGGCACGGTGGCCATGGCACGCACCGTCGTGCCCAATTCGGCCACGGCGCAGTTCTTCATCAACGCCCGCGACAACGACTTCCTGGACGCCGCCAAGAGCCGCGACGGCAACGGCTACGCGGTCTTCGGCAAGGTCGGCACCGGGATGGACGTGGTGGACAAGATCCAGAACGTCCCCACCGGCACCAAGGGGCCGCACCAGAACGTCCCCAACACCCCCGTCATCATCCGCAAGGCCACCCTGGAGAACTGAGCGTGCCCAAGACTGTCGAACTGCACACCACCGCCGGCGTCATCCGCCTCGAACTCGACGACGCCAAGGCTCCGGCCAGTGTCGGCAACTTCCTGGACTACGTGCGCTCGGGCCATTACGACGGCACGGTGTTCCACCGGGTGATCAAGGGCTTCATGATCCAGGGCGGCGGCATGGATGCCTCGATGAAGCAGAAGCCCACGCGCGCGGCCATCACCAACGAAGCCGGCAACGGCCTGGTCAACGCGAAATACACCGTGGCCATGGCCCGCACCTCGGACCCGCACTCCGCCACCGCGCAGTTCTTCATCAACACCGCAGACAACGGGTTCCTGAACTTCACCGCCGAGACCCGGCAGGGCTGGGGCTATGCCGTCTTCGGCAAGGTCGTGGCAGGCAACGAGGTCGTGGACGCGATCGAAGCGGTGCGCACCGGCCGCAGCGGCTTCCACGACGACGTGCCGCTGGAAAGCGTGACGATCGAGCGCGCGGTCGAGGTCACGGCCTGAACGGCCGAGCGCCTGATCTCGCCGCAGGTCGACGGCCCTGGCGCGTCGCGTCAGGCCGCCATCCGGTCGCGGGATCAGGCAGACAGCTTGCGCCCGCCCGTCCACCACACTGCCCGCGCGACGCAAGCCAGGCGCCCGCGATGCCCGACAGCACACCACCGGTCGTGGCCGCAGGATCCGCTGCGGTGTCAGCGGCCGTCTTGCGCGCACCCGCGCACTGGCAGGTGGTCGATCTGCTGTCGGACCTGCACCTGTGCGAATCGCTGCCGCGAACCCGGGCGGCATTCGAAGCCCATCTCGCCCACACACCGGCCGATGCGGTCCTGATCCTCGGCGATCTCTTCGAGGTCTGGGTCGGCCCGGAACAAGCGCTTCGACCCTTCGAGGAGCAGTGCCTCGCGCACATGCGTGCAACCGCGCAGCGCTGCTGGGTGGGCTTCATGCCGGGCAACCGGGATTTCCTGCTCGATGAAGCCACCCTGCGGTCGGCCGGCACGCATCTGTTGCAGGATCCGACCCGCCTCGAGATCTTCGGTCGCAACTGGCTCCTGACCCACGGCGACGCGCTGTGCCTGGAGGACCGCGAGTACCAGGATTTCCGATCGACCGTGCGACAGCCGGCCTGGCAACAGGACTTTCTCGCGCGACCGCTGACCGAACGGATCGCGCTGGCCAGCCACATCCGAGCCCGGAGCCAGGCCCGCAAGTCACGCGCCCCCTCCCCCGCCGACTGGGCCGACGTCGACCGGGGGGCCGCAACAGACTGGCTGCTTGCGGCCGACGCCCCCGTCATGATCCACGGCCACACGCATCGCCCGGGACGCACGGCTCTGTCGGCAAGCCATGAAAGGCAGGTCCTGTCCGACTGGGATCTGGACGGGGTCGGGCCCCGGGCCGACGTGCTGCGCCTGAGCGCCTGCGGCCTGCAGCGCCTGCCCATCGGGCGCACCGCCTGAACGCGCGCCGTGTGGGCCGCCCTGCGCCGCCACTGGCAAGCCCGCCGCGAGGCAGCAGCGCTGGCGCGCCGCGCGATCCCGGACCGCCTGTGGCGGCGCACCCTCAAGCGCTTTCCCTTCCTGCCCGCCGATGAGGACTCGCAGCAGCGCCTGCGGCGCATGACCAGCCTCTTCCTCGATCGCAAGGAGTTCAGCGGCGCGCACGGTCTGACGGTGACCGACGACATGGCCGTGGCCATTGCCGCGCAGGCCTGCCTGCCGGTGCTGGAGATCGGCTTGCAGGCCTACGACAGCTTCGTCGGCATCGTCGTCCACCCGGGACAGGCAGTGGTGCGGCGCGAGACCGCCGACGACGACGGGGTGGTCCACGCCTGGGACGAAGTGTTGTCGGGTGAGGCCGTGCAGGGCGGACCGGTGATGCTGTCGTGGCGCGACGTGCGCTCGGCCGGCCCGAAGGCCGCGCTGGGCTACAACGTCGTGATCCACGAGTTCGCACATGTGCTCGACATGGCCGACGGCGCACCCGATGGCGTGCCCACGCTGCCGTCCGATCTCGACCGCACAGGGTGGGAACGCACCCTGCACCGTGAGTACGACGCCTTCCTTGCCCGCGTCGACGCCGGCGTCGACACCACGCTCGATCCCTATGGCGCAGAGGCGCCGGAGGAGTTCTTCGCCGTCGCGAGCGAGGCCTTCTTCGTCAACCCGCACGGCCTGCGTCACGAACACCCCGCTTTGTACGCGATGCTGCGTCGCTATTACCGGCAGGACCCGGCCGAGCGGCTGCTGCGTGCCGCGCCTCACCCGGAGGGCCCACCCGGCAGCGCCTGAAGCCGCCGCGGGATGTCAGTTCAAACCGTCGCGGGCTCGGCGCGCGACCGATCGCTCTTCTTCGGCGGCCGGATGTCGAGGGTGACCCCGCCAGCGTCGTCCACGTCCACCGAAAGGCGGCCCCCATCGACCAGCCGGCCGAAGAGCAGTTCGTCGGCCAGCGCGCGTCGGATCTTGTCCTGGATCAGGCGCTGCATCGGGCGCGCGCCCATCAGCGGGTCGAAGCCTTCCTTGGCGAGCTGGCGGCGCAGCGCATCGGAGAAGGTCACGTCGACCTTCTTCTCGGCCAGCTGGCTCTCGAGTTGCAGCAGGAACTTGTCGACCACGCGCAGGATGATGTCCTCGTCCAGCGGGCGGAAGCTGACGATGGCATCGAGCCGGTTGCGGAACTCGGGCGTGAACAGGCGCTTGATGTCAGCCATCTCGTCGCCGACCTCGCGCTTGCTGGTGAAGCCGATCGTCGCCTTGTTCATCGTCTCGGCGCCGGCGTTGGTGGTCATCACCAGGATCACGTTGCGGAAATCCGACTTGCGCCCGTTGTTGTCGGTCAACGACCCGTGGTCCATCACCTGCAGCAGGACGTTGAAGACGTCGGGGTGCGCTTTCTCGATCTCGTCGAGCAGCAGCACCGCGTGCGGCTTCTTGGTCACGGCCTCGGTCAGCAGGCCACCCTGGTCGAAGCCGACATAACCCGGGGGCGCGCCGATCAGGCGGCTGACGGCGTGGCGCTCCATGTACTCCGACATGTCGAAACGGATCAGCTCGATTCCCAGCACGTAGGCCAACTGGCGCGCGACCTCGGTCTTGCCCACGCCGGTGGGGCCGCTGAACAGGAAGCAGCCGATGGGCTTGTCCGGCTTGCCAAGGCCGGAGCGCGCCATCTTGATCGCCGCCGACAGGGCGTCGATGGCCGGATCCTGGCCGAACACCACGCTCTTGAGATCGCGGTCCAGCGTCTTGAGCTTGCCGCGGTCGTCGCTCGACACGCTGGCCGGCGGGATGCGGGCGATCTTGGCCACGATGTCCTCGATCTCGGCGCGCGTGATGGTCTTCTTCTGCTTGTTCTTGGGCAGGATGCGCTGCGCGGCACCCGCCTCATCGATCACGTCGATGGCCTTGTCGGGCAGGTGCCTGTCGTTGATGTACTTGGCCGACAACTCGGCGGCCGCCTGCAGCGCGGCCGTGGCGTACTTGATGCCGTGGTGCTCCTCGAAACGGGACTTCAGGCCCTTGAGGATCTCCACCGTCTGCTCGACCGAGGGCTCGACGACGTCGATCTTCTGGAAGCGCCGGGACAGCGCCGAATCCTTCTCGAACACGCCGCGGTACTCGGTGAAGGTGGTCGCGCCGATGCACTTCATGGCACCGCTGGACAAAGCGGGCTTGAGCAGGTTGCTCGCGTCCAGCGTCCCCCCCGAAGCCGCGCCGGCGCCGATCAGCGTGTGGATCTCGTCGATGAACAGGATGGCGTTGGGCTGGTCCTTCAGTTGCTTGAGCACGCCCTTGAGACGCTGCTCGAAGTCGCCGCGGTACTTGGTGCCGGCCAGCAGCGCGCCCATGTCGAGCGAATAGACGACCGAGCGCGACAGGACCTCCGGCACGTCCTTCTGCGTGATGCGCCACGCCAGACCTTCGGCAATGGCCGTCTTGCCCACACCGGCCTCGCCCACGAGCAGCGGGTTGTTCTTGCGGCGTCGGCACAGCACCTGGATGACACGCTCGACCTCGTGCTCGCGCCCGATCAGCGGATCGATCTTGCCATCTCGGGCGAGCTGGTTCAGGTTCTGCGTGAACTGGTCCAGCGGGGAAGACTTGCCGTCGGAAGCCTCTTCCTTGTCCGACCCTTCCTGCCCGGCGGACTCGCCGGCCTTGGCCGGCTCCGGAGGATCGTTCTTGCGGATGCCGTGCGCGATGAAGTTCACCACGTCCAGCCGAGTGACCCCTTGCTGGTGCAGGTAGTAGACGGCATGGGAATCCTTCTCACCGAAGATCGCCACCAGCACGTTGGCACCGGTGACTTCCTTCTTGCCGCTGCCGGTGGACTGCACGTGCATGATGGCGCGCTGGATCACGCGCTGGAAGCCCAGCGTCGGCTGCGTGTCGACCTCCTCGCTGCCGGAGACGGTGGGCGTGTTCTCCTTGATGAAGCCGGTCAGGCTCTTGCGCAGGTCGTCCAGGCTGGCGGCGCAGGCGCGCAGCACCTCTGCCGCGGAAGGGTTGTCGAGCAGTGCGAGCAGCAGGTGCTCGACGGTGATGAACTCGTGTCGCTGCTGGCGCGCCTCGACGAAGGCCATGTGCAGGCTGACTTCTAGTTCCTGGGCGATCATGCGGCCTCCATCAGGCATTGCAGGGGGTGCTGGGCGCGACGCGCGGCGGCCAGCACGAGTTCGACCTTGGTGGCTGCGACATCCTTGGTGTAGACGCCGCAGATGCCCCGGCCCTCATGGTGGATCTTCAGCATGATCATCGTGGCCGTCTCGATGTCATGGAGGAAGAACTGCTGGAGCACGCGGATGACGAACTCCATCGGCGTGAAATCATCATTGAGCATGACGACCCGGTACAGCGAAGGCGGCTTGACCCGTGCCGTCTGCCGCTCCACCACCACCGCACCGTGGTCGGCGCCACCACCCGGAGGCATGGGCGTGGGAGGCGAAGGCTCGTCCGGGCGCGAAGGCATGCCTGATTCTATGCACAGGGCCAGCGCCGACAGGGGCGTCGGGGGATGCAGGCCACTGCTGACAAACCAATGGTTGCAAAGCCCTGATGGCAGGCCTGTGCAGGGCGCCCCGCAAAGGGAGACAGCCGCGTCGAGACCGTGCCACGGGCACTGCGCAAGGGACACGATCGACGGCTCTGTCGCCGCGTTCGAGCCTTTCAGCCGAAGCAGTAGTCCCAGACCCGGCCCCAGACGTCCTGCCCGAGGGCCCAGGCCGAGCCGATGGCCAGCATCAGACCGGCACCACGCACAGCCCAGGCCATGACATGCGACGGCTGGCCGTCCGCGCCGCGCGCCGCCCAGCGCCGCCAGGCCCAGGGCGCCCACTGCAGGCCCAGCGCCGACGTTGCGGCAAAAGCGAACATGGCCATGGCACCGCCTTGCGGGGTGTTGGCCAAGCCGGCCACGACGAGCGCCGACTGGAGCAATCCGCAAGGCCACAGCACCCAGGCCAGCCCGCCGCCGGTCGCCGCCGCCGCGCCCGACACCGGGCCGTCCAGAGGCCTCCAGCCGCCATGGCCTGCCGGCTGGAAGGCCACCGTGGTTCTGGCGCGACCGATGCGGCTCATCCAGGCCGGCTGACAGCCTGTCCAGGCGAGCCAGAGTCCGAGAACGATGGCGGCCAGGTGCACCCCAGTCCACAGCGGCCGCAGCACCGGCCACGCCGTGCTGGTGGACGCCAGCACACCGACGCCGGCGGCGGCCAGGGCGCCGGACGCTGTGTAGGCCAGCACCCGCCCCGCATGAAAGGCCCAGGACGCGGCGAAGACGCTACCTCCACGACTGCAGGAGCCAACGACCGCGCCGCAGGCGGGACCACACATGGCAGCGCAATGCGGTGCGCCGGCCAGGCCGAGCAGCAGGGCGCTGAAGACGAGAGAGGCTTCCAAGATCGGGATTCGAGGTGGGGTGTGTCGACGTGCGGAACACCGGGGGCCGAACTCGCCCCCTCAGGCTCAGATGATGCGCGAAAACCGGCTGCGATCGGCCGTGCGCAAATGCTGGTCGAACACCATGGCCAGTCCACGAACGAAGAACCAGCCCAGCGGCGTGACCTCGATGCAATCGTTGTCGACGGTCACCAGTCTCTCGTGCACATGAGGCTGCAGATCCTCGAGCTCGCGGGCGAAATAGTCGCGCGCGTCGAGCAGATGCGCCGCCCCGAGGGCTTCGAAATCGACCCGACCCTGGCACATGATGGACATGATGACGGCACGACGCACCAGATCGTCGCGCGTCGCGCGCAGCCCGCGCTGCGTCGGGAACTGCCCCTGCCGCAACGCAGCCTCGTACTCCTGCACCGTGCGGGCATTCTGGCTGTAGCACGGGCCGACCCGCCCGATGGCCGAGACGCCCAGCCCCAGCAGGTCGCAGTCGGGCTGGGTGCTGTAGCCCTGGAAATTGCGGTGCAGGCGCCCCTGACGCTTGGCGACAGCCAAGGCATCGCTGGGCACGGCGAAGTGGTCCATGCCGATGTAGGTGTAGCCCTGGCCCATGAAACCGCTCATGGCCTGCGACAACATCTTCAACCGCGCCTCGCCTGAAGGCAGGTCGCTCGAGGCGATGCGCCGCTGCGGCATGAAGCGTGCAGGCAGATGGGCATACGCGTACAGCGCGATCCGGTCCGGGCGCAACGACGCGACCTGACGGATCGTGTGTTCGAAGGAGGCCGCGGTCTGCCGGGGCAGGCCGTAGATCAGGTCGGCGTTGATCGACTGGAAGCCGATCGCGCGGGCGGCATGCATCAGGTCCCTGATGTTGTCGAAGGGTTGCACGCGGTGGATGGCCCGTTGCACGTCAGGGTCGACGTCCTGGATGCCGAAGCTGATGCGGTTGAATCCGAGCGTGGCCAGCGCCTGCAGGCGCTCGGGCGTCACGGTGCGGGGATCGACTTCGATCGACGCCTCGGCGCCCGGCTCGAAGCGGAATGACCTTCTCAGACCGCCCATCAGACGTGACAACTCCTCATCGCTGAGGAAGGTAGGCGTGCCGCCACCCAGGTGCAGTTGCGACACCACCTGCTGGGTCCCGAGTTCGGCCACGTGGAGGCGAACCTCACGCTCAAGAAGGTCCAGATACGCCAGTCCCTTGGCGTGATGCCGCGTCACGACCTTGTTGCATGCGCAGTAGTAGCACACCGACTCGCAGAACGGAATGTGGACATACAGCGACAGGGCCGCCGGCCCCCCGAGATGCAGCCCGTGGGCCCGTTCCCGCAGCGCGGTGCGGTAGTCCTCGGGGCCGAAGGCGTCGACGAAGCGATCGGCGGTCGGGTATGAGGTGTAGCGCGGGCCCGGAACGTCCATTCGACGAAGAAGATCCTCGGGCACGAGCCACACGGGGGGTTGGAAGACAGCACTCATCGGTCTACACTTTGACGTGTCCAGCTCATGATGGGCTTGACCTGGGACAAGAGCCGCCGACGAGTGGCCTGCCACACGACAACGAGGGTGAGAACCGATCGGACGCAAAGATCGGTCTCGACGCGACGTCAAGACGACGCGGAAGGGAGATGCCCATGGCCCTGGCCAAAGCCACACGACTCGAGCCGTTCAAGACGGCTTGCTCATCTTGCAACCTCAGGGAGCTGTGCCTGCCGGTGGGCATGTCCGCTTCGCAGATCGAGGAACTGGACGCACTGGTGGCTGTCAGGCGCAGCGTACCCAAGGGCGACGCCTTGTTTCGTACCGGTGACGGCTTCCAGGCGCTGTTCGCGGTGCGCACCGGGTTTTTCAAGACCTGCATCTCGTCCGAGGACGGTCGCGAGCAGGTCACCGGCTTCCAGATGTCCGGTGAGCTGCTCGGCCTGGACGGGATCAGCACCGAGCGACATGCCTGCGATGCGGTGGCGCTGGAGGATTCGACGGTCTGCGTCATCCCGTACCAGCAGCTTGAAGGCCTGTCGCAGCGGATCACCGACCTGCAGCGGGTGTTCCACAAGATCATGAGCCGCGAGATCGTGCGCGACCATGGCGTGATGTTGTTGCTGGGCAGCATGCGCGCCGAGGAACGTCTGGCCGCCTTCCTGCTGAACCTGACCCAGCGACTGCATGCGCGCGGTTTCTCGCGCACCGAGTTGATCCTGCGGATGACGCGCGAGGAGATCGGCAGCTACCTCGGGCTGAAGCTCGAGACGGTCAGCCGCACGTTCTCGAAATTCCAGGACGAGGGCTTGCTCGAGGTCCGTCAGCGCCAGATCCGCATCGTCGACCAGGAAGGCCTGCGGCGCATCGTCAACAACCCGGGTTGCTGACGAGGGGTGCCCGTGTCACCCTACTGCGCTTGCCCCGGGTCAACCGGCGCGCGGTGCGGCGGGCGGGACCTCGGACGCCCTGACGTCGCGGACTTCGCAGCTCAAGGCGGCCGTGAGGGCGCTCGCCGCGGCGATGGCCCCCCAGAACACGAAGAAGCTGACCGTGTAGACGGCCTGCCGTGACCACGCCAAAGGCTCGCCGCCGAACCAGGTGAGCGTCTCGGGGTCGACCATCGCGAACACGACGGTCTCGAGCACGCCGGCCATGACGAAGGCCGGCCAGAGCACCGACAGCACCTGTTCGGCCCGACCCATGCGCTGGCTCAAGACGTCCTACCTCGTGTCGTCGGCGGTCGCGGCATGGTTGCGCCCCTGGATCGCGGGACGCTCCGAGAACCGCGCGCTGTCATCGCGGGGCAGCACGGTGTCGGCCCCACGGACCGCGATCACGGCCGTGGTGATGCCGGCGACCACCACCGCCAGGGGCCCGCCCACCACCAGCCACATCATGCCCACGCGCCACCAGGCGGCGGGGCGGGACGGCGGGGCCGGCGTCGATAGGTTCGCAGACAAGTCGATCTCCTTCACCTCGGAATCACGAAGGTCGAGCCCTCGGCCACCGCCGCAGGGGCCTGCCCCGCCTCGGTGATGCGCTCGACCAGAAAGGTCACCTCGTGCACGCCCGGGCCCCGTTGCTGGACCTCTTCCGGCGGCAGACGGACGGCCAGTGGCACCCAGCGGGCCTGGGCAGGGCCGAGTTCGACCTCGGACACGCCCACCACACGCGCCTGCGGCCAGCCCGCGACGCTGACGCGGTAGCGCTGCATCTGCTCCGTGGTGTTCATCAACTGCAGCCGGTAGGTGTTCTCGATGTGCCCGTCCTCGACCAGACGGGCGAGCGACGCGCGGTCCCTGACCACGTCGACCTTGAACGGTGAGCGCAGCGCCAGACTCACGCCGAGCGCCGCACAGATCAGCACGAGGACAGCGGTGTAGACGAGCACGCGCGGCCGCAGCACGCGGCGCCACATCGTGGCGGCCGACCATCGGTGGGCGATGCTGTTCTGCGTCGCATAACGCACCAGACCGCGCGGGTAGCCCATCTTGTCCATGACGCCATCACAGACATCGATGCAGGCGGCGCAGCCGATGCACTCGTACTGCAGACCGTTGCGAATGTCGATGCCGGTGGGGCAGACCTGCACGCACAGCCCGCAGTCGATGCAGTCGCCCAGGCCCATGGCCTTGGGGTCGGCCTTGCGCCCGCGGGAGCCTCGGGGGTCGCCACGGGCGGTGTCGTAGCTGATGATCAGCGTGTCCTTGTCGAACATCGCGCTCTGGAAGCGCGCGTAGGGGCACATGTACTTGCAGACCTGCTCGCGCATCCAGCCGGCGTTGCCATAGGTGGCGAAGCCGTAGAACAGCACCCAGAACCACTCCCAGGGGCCGAGGCCGAGGGTCAGCGCAGAGGCCCCGAGCGTGCGAATCGGCGTGAAGTAGCCGACGAAGGTGAAGCCGGTCCACAGCGCGATGGCGATCCAGGACAGGTGCTTGGCGCCCTTGCGCCAGGACTTGTCGAGCGACCAGGCCCCCGCGTCGCGTCGCATGCGCGCCGCCCGATCGCCCTCGATGCGCCGCTCGACCCACATGAAGATCTCGGTGTAGACCGTCTGCGGGCAGGCATAACCGCACCACAAGCGTCCGGCCACCGCCGTGAACAGGAACAGCGCATAGGCACTGACGATCAGCAGACCCGTCAGGTAGATCAGGTCCTGCGGGTACAGGACCAGACCGAAGATGTAGAAGCGCCGCGAACCGAGGTCGAACAGGACGGCCTGGCGGGCATTCCACTCCAGCCAGGGCAGGCCGTAGAACACGGCCTGCGTGACCCAGACCAGCACCCAGCGCCAGCGCTGGAACCAACCGCTGACGGCACGTGGATAGATCGTGTCCTGCTTCTGGTAGAGCGAGACGAAATGACCGTCCTCATCGCCTGCGGGGGGAGTGGAAGCCTGTGCCATGGAGGGTCCGTCAAGCGCCGTGACGAGAGGTTCGCTGGACGCGCGGCCCGATCAGCGCGAGGCCACCGCCTGCGCGCCCCTGGATAGGCTGAGCACGTAGGCGGCGAGCACGTGGATCTGCTCGGGGGTGAGCCGTGAGGCTTGCGCCGGCATCATGTTGTTCTTGCCCGCGGTCACGATCGACGCGATCGCCTGCTCGCCCCAGCCGTGCAGCCAGATCTTGTCGCTCAGGTTGGGCGCACCGAGCGCCTGGTTGCCGCCACCGTTGGCGCCATGGCAACCGGCGCAGACCGCAAACTTCGGCTTGCCCAGGCTGGCCGCCACCGAGTCGTGTGCGCTGCCCGACAGGCTGAGCACGTAGTGCGCGACGTTGCGGACATCGTCGGCGCTGCCCACGGAAGCCGCCATCGGCGGCATCACGCCGTTGCGGCCTTCGGCGATGGTCTGCTTGACCTGCTCCAGCGTGCCCCCCCACAGCCAATCGCCGTCGGTGAGATTGGGGAAGCCCTTGCTCCCCCGTGCATCGGAGCCATGGCAGGCCGCACAGTTGTTCAGGTACAGGCGTTCGCCGATCCCCATGGCCTGTGCATCGTCGGCCAGCTGCTCGGCCGTCATCGACACATAGCGCGCGTACACCGGCGCCATCGCCGACACGGCCTTGTCGGTCTCCGCTTGCAACTGCCCGGTGCTGCTCCACTTCAAGGTCCCTGGCGCACTGCCCAGACCCGGGTACAGGGCCAGATAGGCCCCGGCGAACGCCACGGTGATGACGAACAACCACATCCACCAGCGCGGCAACGGGTTGTTCAACTCCTTCAGGTCCTCGTCCCAGACGTGCCCCGTGGTGTTGTCGTCGGCCATCACGCGGCGCCGACTCGCGATGATCAGCAGCGCCAGGCAGGCCACCAGGCTGACGATGGTGAGTGCGGCGATGTAGATCGACCAGCCCCCGGAAAAGAAGTCGCTCATGTCCTATTCCCCTTCCCGACGCCGCCCGCCTGCGCGACAGCGTCCTCCTCGTCTGCGAACGGCAGTTGCGCCGCCTCTTCGAACTCGGCCAGTCGAGAACGCTGCCAGGTCCAGGCGGCGATGCCCAGGAACAGCAGCAGGCTGACGACCGTCACCGCGATCCGCAAGGTATTGACGTCCATGGCGTCCCCTTCACTTCACCGCGGTGCCCAGCACCTGCAGGTAGGACACGATGGCGTCGAGCTCCGTCCTGCCGCGCACGGCATCGGCGGCACCCGCGATGTCCTCGTCGCTGTAAGGCACGCCCAGGGTGCGCAGCGCCCGCAGGCGGGGCGCCATCGACGCTGGATCGATGGCGGCGTTCTCCAGCCAGGGGTAGGCCGGCATGTTGGACTCCGGTACCAGCGCACGTGGCGAGATCAGGTGCAGACGTTGCCACTCGTCGCTGTACTTGCCGCCCACCCGGTGCAGATCGGGGCCGGTGCGCTTGCTGCCCCACTGGAAGGGGTGGTCATAGACGAACTCGCCGGCGCGTGAGTACGGGCCGTAGCGCAGCGTCTCGGAGCGGAAGGGCCGCACCATTTGCGAGTGACAGTTGTAGCAACCCTCCCGGATGTAGACATCCCGCCCGGCGAGCTGCAAGGCGGTGTAGGGCTTCAGACCCTCCACCGGTTGCGTCGTCGAACGCTGGAAGAACAGCGGGACGATCTCGACCAGCCCGCCGATCGCCACCGCGACCAGGATCAGGACGATCATCAGGAAATTGTTGGTCTCGATCTTCTCGTGACCGCGGGGGGTCTGTGTGGCGTGTGCCATGCGCTTGCTCTCCTCGTCGACTCAGGCGTGGGCGGGCACGGCGGCGGGCACCGGCGCGGTCACGACGCGGCCGCAGCGCACGGTCATGACGACGTTCCAGGCCATCAACAGCATGCCGCTGAGGTAGAGCAGGCCACCGACCAGACGGATCACGTAGAAGGGGAAGGTCGCCTTCACGCTCTCGACGAAGCTGTAGACCAGCGTGCCGTCGGGGTTGACCGCCCGCCACATCAGGCCCTGCATCACGCCAGCGATCCACATCGCGGCGATGTAGAGCACGATGCCGATCGTGGCGATCCAGAAGTGCAGCTCGATGGCGCGCACGCTGAACATCTGCTTGCGCCCGTACATGCGCGGGATCAGGTAGTACAGCGCACCCATCGAGATCAGCCCCACCCAGCCCAGCGCACCGGAGTGCACGTGGCCCACCGTCCAGTCGGTGTAGTGGCTCAGCGCGTTCACCGTCTTGATCGACATCATCGGGCCCTCGAAGGTCGACATGCCGTAGAAGGACAGCGAGACGATCAGGAACTTCAGGATCGGGTCGTCACGCAGCTTGTGCCAGGCGCCAGACAGGGTCATGATCCCGTTGATCATGCCGCCCCAGCTGGGGGCCAGCAGCACGAGCGAGAAGATCATCCCGATGGACTGGGCCCAGTCGGGCAGCGCCGTGTAGTGCAGGTGGTGCGGGCCGGCCCACATGTAGGTGAAGATCAGCGCCCAGAAATGGACGATCGACAGCCGGTAGCTGTAGACCGGGCGCTCGGCCTGCTTGGGGATGTAGTAGTACATCATCCCGAGGAAGCCCGCGGTCAGGAAGAAGCCCACGGCGTTGTGGCCGTACCACCACTGGATCATCGCGTCCTGCACCCCGGCGTAGGCCGAGTAGCTCTTGGTCAGGCTCACCGGGATGGCGGCGCTGTTGACGATGTGCAGCAACGCGACCGCGATGATGAAGGCGCCGAAGAACCAGTTGGCCACGTAGATGTGGCGCACCTTGCGCGTGCCCACGGTGCCGAAGAACACGACGGCGAAGGCCACCCAGACGACGGCGATCAGCAGGTCGATCGGCCACTCGAGCTCGGCGTACTCCTTGCTGGAGGTGATGCCCAGCGGCAGCGTGATCGCCGCCAGCACGATCACCAGTTGCCAGCCCCAGAAGGTGAACATCGCCAGCCCGGGCGAGAACAGCCGGGTCTGGCTGGTGCGCTGCACGACGTGGTAGGCGGTGGCGAACAGCACGCTGCCACCGAAGGCGAAGATCACCGCGTTGGTGTGCAAGGGCCGCAGGCGCCCGTAGCTCAGCCAGGGGATGCCCAGGTTGAGTTCCGGCCAGGTCAGCTGCGCGGCGATGATCACGCCCACCAGCATGCCCACCACGCCCCACAGCACGGCCGCCAGTGCGAACCAGCGCACGGGCGTGTCGAAATACACGGCGCCTGCGCCGCGTTGATCAGTGTTCATCCAAGCCTCCTGCCCCCTTCCCGGGCGCACCGTCAAATTGTCTGGAAGGGGGGGCTGACGGGGCTTGACCTTGGTCAAGTGCCTCCCGGTCATCCCGTAGAAGGCGCTGGCCTTCGCGCTCGAGATCGTCGAACTGGCCGGTGTGGACGGCCCAGCCGAAGACGGCCACGATGACCAGCACCAGCACCGCCGACAGCGGGATCAGCAGGAAGAGGATGTCCATGGCGTCAGCGCACAGGCACACGCCGCCGCCGCAACGGCGGCCGGCAGACATCGCCGCCCGCACGCACCGACGGCCACGCAGCGGCGTCCGCGCCGACCGCGCCGACCGCGCCGACCGGTCGCAAGGCCGTCATGCAGCGTCGCCCACCGGCGCGCTGCGCCCGGCGCGTTGGGCATTCAGGATCACCGCCAGCGAGCTGGCCGCCATGCCCAGCCCCGCGGCCCACGGCGGCATCCAGCCCACCATGGCCAGCGGGATGCACGACAGGTTGTAGACCACCGACCAGGCCATGTTCTGGCGCACGATGGCCACTGCGCGCTGCGCGCTGACCCGCAGGTCGACCAGTCCCTGGACGCGCCCGGACGCGAGGATTGCATCGGCACCTTCTCGCGCGGCCAGTGCGGCATGTCCCATCGCCACCGAGACGTCCGCGGCCGCGAGCACCGGCGCGTCGTTCAGTCCATCGCCAAGCATCGCCACGGCTCGACCCAGCGATCGTGCCTGCCGCACCGCCTCGAGCTTGCCCGCCGGGCCCACCCCGGCGCGTACGTCGTCCAGGCCGAGCCGGCCCGCGAGCGCCTGCGCACGGCCAGGCGCGTCGCCCGACAGCAGCGTCAGCGCAAGACCCTGACGACGCAGCGCCTGCACTGCCCGCAAGGCATCCGGCCGCAGCGCCTCGTCGAGTTCGAAGACCGCGATCACGCGACCGTCGCAGCCCAGGACCGCGCGATCGACGTCTGCTGCGGCGCTCGGGGTCTCGATCCCGCTGCGCCACGCACCGGATGCAAGGCCTGCAGCAGCACTGTCCGCCCCCTCGCCGTCGCGCCCGGACGCGCCGGCGAGGACCCAGGCCAGGGCGCCCAGACGCCAGAGGTGGCCTTGTCGGTCGCGGGCTTCGATGCCCTGACCCGGCATCTCGACCACGCCGGCCCAGCGCCCAGGCGTGGACGACTGCGCCGCGCCGGCCGCCGCCAGTGCCTTCGACACGGGGTGCGTGGACCAATGCGCCAGCGACGCTGCCAGGGCCAGCGCGCCGTCCTCGTCGGTGATCGCCCGGGCACCCGGCGCCAGCGTGGTGGACCGCCAGTGCAGGCGGTCCTCGGTGAGCGTCCCGGTCTTGTCGAGAAAGATCTGCTCGACGCGCGCCAGCGTCTCGAGGGCGTCGAGCCGGCGCAGCAGCACGCCGCGCCGCGCCAGACCGCCAGCCGCCGCCACCAGCGTCGACGGCGTGGCGAGCCACAGCGCACACGGACAGGTCACGACCAGCACCGCCACGGCGACCCACAGGGCGCGCGCCGGATCGATCAGGCTCCAGACGGCGGCAGATCCCGCTGCCAGCACGAGCACCCCCCACAGGAAGGGCCCGGCCCATCGATCGGCCAGACGCGCCGCAGCCGGCCGCTGGCTCAGTGCCTCGCGCATCAGCGCCACGATGGCTTCGTGACGGGTGTCGGCGCCGACGCGCTCGACGCGCATCTCGAAGGCAGGCCCGGCATTCAGGCTGCCCGCGAGGACGCCCTCCCCCTGCTGCTTCGACACCGCCGCGGCCTCGCCGGTGATCAGGGCCTCCGACACATCCGCCGCCGCGCCGAGCAGGCAGCCGTCCGCTGGCAGCGCCTCTCCCCGCGGCACGCGCACCACGTCCCCGGGACGCAAGCGGTGGACGCTGACCGTCTCGGCGGTGCCATCGTCGCGTACGCGTATCGCCAGGGCTGGAAGCGCCTGCAGCGCCTCCTCCAGCGCATCGGCTGCCCGGTGACGCGTGCGCACCTCGAGGAAACGACCCAGCCACAGGAAGGCCAGGAACATGGTCATGGAGTCGAAATACACCTCGTCACCGAACACGCCTGCCGGATCGAAGGTGGCGCCCGTGCTGGCCACGAAGGTGACGAGGATGCCCAAGGACACCGGCACGTCCATGCCGATGCGGCGCTTGCGCACCGAGCGCCAGGCGGCGCGCAGGAAGGGCCCGCCGGCGAACCACAGCACCGGCACGCTCAGCACCCACGAACCCCAGTTCAGCAACTGCCGCAGGTCCGGACTCAGGTCACCCGGGCCCGCCACGTAGGACGGCGTGGCGAGCATCATGACCTGCATCGCCAGGAAGCTCGAGACGAACAGCCGCCACAGCGCGGCGCGGTGCTCCTGCCGGCGCAGTTCACGCGCCTCCAGCGCCGCATCGGGCACGGCATCGTAGCAGGCGGCACGCACCGCGCGGATCAGACCCGAGGCCCGGATCTGGCGTGGATCCCAGCGCACCGAGGCGCGCTGGGCGCTCGCGTTCACATGCGCCGATCGCACGCCCGGCAACGCGCACAGCGCCGACTCGATGATCCCGGCGCAGGCCGCGCAGTGCATCCCCGACAACTGCAGGGCCGACACCGCCGAGCGCTCGCCCTCGGCATCGGTCTCCCAGCGGGTGAAGCGAGCGAGTTCCTCGGGTTCATCGAGAGCGGCCAGACGGTCGCCCCCCTCGGACAGCGGGGATGCCGCGCGTTCCCGGGCTCGGGGATCGGACAGCTCGACAGGCGCAGCCGAGCCGGACATCAAGGACGCGGTGGACTCCATGGAAGGATCGGAGCCCGCCTGGGGCACGGATGAAGATTCGATAATGTGCCGCAACGCTCCCCCGTCCTGCCATGACCTACGTCAAGCGCCTCCTTTCAGCCCTCGTCGCGACCGTCCTGTGGTCCACCGCCCAGGCGCAACAGGTCCCGCAGCCGCGCCTGCCCACCGTGACCCTGCAAGCGGGCATGCACAACATCGTCGCGGAAGTGGCGCGCACACCCGAGCAACAGCAGATCGGCATGATGATGCGCACGCAGATGGCGGCGCACGAGGGCATGCTCTTCGTGTTTGACGACGTGGCGCCGCGCTGCTTCTGGATGAGGAACACGCTGCTGCCGCTGTCGATCGCCTTCATCGACGACGACGGCACGATCGCCAACCTCGCCGACATGAAGCCGCGCAGCGAGCAGTCGCATTGCGCCAGTCGGCCGGTGCGCTATGCGCTGGAGATGAACCAGGGCTGGTTCGCGAAACGGGCGATCGGCCCCGGCTTCAAGTTGCGGGGCCCGCCGTTTGCCAAGTGAAGCGGCCTCCTGGGGCCGCGCGCGCAAAGGCGGCGCAGCCCCGGGACGGTCAGCCGAAGTTGGCCGCTGCGAAATCCCAGTTGACCAGCTTGTCGAGGAAGGTCTCGACGAACTTCGGGCGCAGGTTGCGGTAGTCGATGTAGTAGGCGTGCTCCCACACGTCCACGGTCAGCAGTGCCTTGTCACCGGTGGTCAGCGGGGTGCCGGCTGCGCCGGTGTTGACGATGTCGACGCTGCCGTCGGGCTTCTTGACCAGCCAGGTCCAGCCCGAGCCGAAGTTGCCGACGGCCGACTTGATGAAGGCCTCGCGGAAGGCGGCGTAGGAGCCCCACTTCGCCTGGATGGCGGCGGCCAGCGCGCCGGTGGGCTCGCCACCGCCGGCCGGCTTCATGCAGCTCCAGAAGAAGGTGTGGTTCCAGATCTGCGCGGCGTTGTTGTAGATGCCGCCGGAGGACTTGCGCACGATGTCCTCGAGGGACATCGACTCGAACTCGGTGCCCTTCTGCAGATTGTTGAGGTTGACCACGTAGGCGTTGTGGTGCTTGCCGTGGTGGAACTCGAGTGTCTCGCGGCTGTAGTGCGGGGCGAGCGCATCGAGGCTGTAGGGCAGTGCCGGCAGGGTGTGTTCCATGGGAGCAGTCCTTGTGTGGTGGAGGAAACCAAATCCGAAATTCTAGGAGGCTGTGGGGCAAGGGGCGGCGGGCGCGGAAATCGGCCCCAGCGGAACCCGAACTTGCCAGACAAGCGCAGAGACGACCGGATGCACCCGCAGGCGCCTGGATACGCCTGAATGCGCCTGGATGCACCCGGAGCCGCCGGGCCGTGGCCCCGCAGCGCCGGACCGGGAAGACCGTGACGCGCGGACCACGACGCTCAGCCCGGCGCGCCCGAGCCCGTCCCGACGGGATCCAGTTGCACCGATTCGACCCGCACCCGGGCACTGCCGTCGTGCAGGATCGCCTGCGCACCGGCGCCCGGCTGCAGGTCACCTGCTCGCAACAGCGGCCGCCCGTCCTCACTGCGCAGCCACGCATAGCCGCGCTGCAGGACGTGCGACGGGTGCACTGCCTGCAAGCGCGCCGCGAGCACATCCAGCCGCTCACGGCGCCGCCCCAACTCCTGCCCGCCGGCCCTGGACAGGCGGGCATCCAGCGCGGCGAGCACCTGTGCGGGCAGGCGCCGGCGGTCGCGCAAGGCGCCGTCGAGCCGGCGCGCCCAGGCGTCGAGGTGGTGGTTGTGGGCGAGCAGCCTTGCCGCCGGCGCGCCGGCCCGCCGGGCAAGCAGATCCAGCCCCTGCGCCTGCCGGTCCAGCGCACGGTGCACGGCAAGATTCAGGCGCCTTGCAGCGATCGTCAACGACTGGAGCAGGGCCAGCCGGTCGGGGGCGGCGAGTTCGGCCGCGGCGGTGGGCGTGGCGGCACGCAGGTCTGCGGCCAGATCACTGAGCGTGACGTCGGTCTCGTGGCCCACGCCACAGATGACGGGCCTGGCACAGCCGGCCACCGCGCGCACCACGCGCTCGTCGTTGAAGGCCCACAGGTCCTCGAGCGAGCCGCCCCCGCGCACCAGCAGCACCGTGTCGATGCCAGGGGTGCGCCCCGCCTCGGCGAGCGCCTCGACGATGCGCGCGGGCGCCTCGGCGCCCTGCACCAGGGTCGGGAAGAGGATCACCCGCACGTGCGGTGCCCGGCGCGCCAGGGTCGTCAACACGTCCCGCAGCGCCGCCGCGCCCCGGGACGTGACCAGGCCCAGACATCGCGGGTGCGCCACCAGAGGACGCCGCCGTGCCGGGTCGAACAGGCCCTGGCGTTCCAGACGGGCACGCAGGCGCAGGAACTCCTCGTACAGCGAACCGGTCCCCTGGCGCTGCAGGCTCTCGACGATGAACTGCAGGTCGCCACGCGGCTCGTACACCGCCAGCCGACCCCGCGCGAGCACCCGCTGACCGTCGGCAGGAGGGAAATCGAGCAGGGTGGCCGCACGCCGGAACATCGCGCAGCGCAGGCTGGCCGCCGTCCCGTCGGGATCCTTGAGCGTGAAGTACAGATGCCCGCTGGCCGGCCGCGACAGCCCGGAGACCTCGGCGCTGACGGTCAGGGCGCCGAAGCGCGCCGCCAAGGCGTCTGCCGCCGCCAGCAGGAGTGCCGAGACGCCCCAGACGACGCCCCCCGCGGGCCAGGGCCCCTCGTCCAGGGTGGCGGGTCCCATCGGTGCATCGGCCATAATTCCAGCAGGCCGCTCGGGCCATGATCGGTATCCCGGGCCGCCGGGTGTCGGTGCCCGGCGGGTCATCGTGCCGGGCCACCGGCCCCGCGTCCGACCGCAGACGAACCCCCGGGCCCACCAGTGATCTCGATCATACAAGCCGCCGGATGGCCGATCTGGCCCCTGATCTTCTGCTCGGTCATCGCGCTCGCGCTGGTGATCGAGCGCTTCGTCAGCCTGCGTGCCTCACGTGTGCTGCCCGCCACGCTGTTCGACGAGGTCGTGCAGGTCACGCAGCAGGGCCTGCCGCAGGCGTCGGTGCTGTCCCGGCTGGCGGACAACTCCACGCTGGGCTGGGTGCTCGCAGGCGGGCTCCGTGCCCTGGGGACGGATCCGCGCGCCTCCGAGTCCAAGCTGCGTCAGGCGCTCGAGAACGCCGGGCGTGAAGGCCTGCACCATCTCGATCGCTACCTCAACGCGCTGGGCACCATCGCCACGGCCGCCCCGCTGCTGGGCCTGCTCGGCACGGTCATCGGCATGATCGAGATCTTCGGCTCGCAGGCGCCCACGGCGGGATCGCCCAGCGGCAACCCCCAGCAGCTGGCGCACGGCATCTCCATCGCGCTGTACAACACCGCCTTCGGCCTGATCGTCGCGATCCCCGCCTTGATGTTCCACCGCTACTTCCGCGGTCGGGTGGAAGCCTACCGGCTCGGGCTGGAACTGGCCGCCGAGCGCTTCGTGCCGCATCTGCTGCGTCTGGCCGGCCACCGCGCCGCGGGTGGCGCATGAATTTCCGCGGCAGGTCCGGCAGCGAGGAGGCGGAGATCAACCTGATCCCCTTCATCGACGTGCTGCTGGTGATCCTGATCTTCCTGATGCTGTCGACGACCTACTCGCGCTTCAACGAGCTCCAGGTCGCGCTGCCCACCGCCGACGCGCCGCGCATGAACGAGCGCCCGCGCGAGATCATCGTCGCGGTCTCGGGCGATGGGCGCTATGCCATCGACCGACGCAGCGTCGACGGCAAGGACGTCGAGGCCCTGGCCCAGCGCCTGCGCCAGGCCGCTGCAGGCCGGCAGGACGCGATCGTCATCATCTCGGCCGATGCGCTCGCGGCGCACCAGTCGGTGATCAACGTGCTCGACGCCGCGCGGCGCGCCGGGCTGAGCCGGCTCACCTTCGCGGCACAGGCGCCGCAGGGCGCCGCCGGTGCGCGCTGAAGGAGGCGTGCCGCAGGCCACGACCGTGGCGCCCGCCGACCACGCGCACGTGGCGGCCTCGAATCCGTCCGGGAGCGCCGTCTCGAGACGTCTGCAGGCGCTGTGGTGGCGCGGTTCCCCCACCTCGGCGGCTGACGCGCTGATGCTGGGGCTCCTGTGGCCGCTGGCCGCCTGTTACGGCCTGGCCCGAGCCCTCGTCGCCCTGCCCTGGCGTCTGGGCTGGCGCCGGCCGGAGGCGCTGCCGGTGCCGCTGGTGGTCGTCGGCAACCTCATCGTCGGCGGCGCCGGGAAGACGCCCGTGGTCATCGCCCTGGTTGAGGCCCTGCGTTCGCACGGCTGGACGCCGGGCGTGGTGTCGCGCGGCTATGGCGGGCGCGAGGGCCGGACCGCCGGACCGCGCGCGGTCCGGCCGAGCGACGACGCGTCCCAGGTCGGCGACGAGCCGCTGCTGGTGGCGCGACGCACGTCCGCCCCGGTGTGGGTCGGACGGCGTCGCCCGGCCGCCGTGCACGCACTGTGTGCCGCGCACCCCGAGGTGGACGTGGTGATCAGCGACGACGGTCTGCAGCACCACGCCCTGCACCGCGATGCGCAATGGATCGTCTTCGACGAGCGCGGGGTGGGCAACGGGCGGCTGCTGCCCGCCGGGCCGCTGCGCGAGCCGCTGCCGGCTCACCCGCCCGCCGATACCCAGGTCCTCTACACCTGTGACCAGCCGTCGACGTCGATGCCGGGGCACTGCGCATCGCGCCGCCTCGGCGGTCTGGTACCGCTGTCGGGTTGGTGGCGGGGCCAGCCGGCCAGACACGATGCCTTGGCCGCCCTGCACGGGCAGCCGGTCCACGCAGCCGCAGGCATCGGGCATCCGGCGCGCTTCTTCGAGATGCTTGCGGCCGGCGGACTGCGGGTCACGGGCATCGCGCTGCCCGATCACGCCTCGTTGCGGCCGCGCCCCTGGCCCGCCGATGCGACGTGCGTCATCGTGACCGAGAAGGACGCCGTGAAACTGCCAGCCGATGGCGCCGGCACCGAGGCCGTGCAAGTGGCCACGCTAGACTTGCGATTGCCCGGCGATCTCGTCGCGCACCTGTGTCAACGCCTGCAACGCCTGCGCCGCCGATGAGCATGGACCCACGTCTGATCGAACTGCTGGTATGCCCGCTGTGCAAGGGAGCGCTGGAGTTGCAGCGGGACGAGGCCCATCGGCCCGTCGAGCTGACCTGTCGCCCCGACCACCTGGCCTTCCCCATCCGCGACGGCATCCCGGTGATGCTGGAGTCGGAGGCCCGGAACCTGGACGGCTACACCACCGTCGGTGAGTGAGGTCATGCACCTCTGCCGACGCGACCCTGCGCGACGCCCTGCCCTGCGCGACCGCATGGCAGGTGCGCGTGCCCGGGGCCCGTGCGCAGCGGGCCCGGTCCTGCGGCACGCGCAGCCGGGCCGCCCCAGACGGAGCATGCCTTGAGCTTCAGTGTCCTGATCCCTGCCCGGATGGCCTCGATGCGGCTGCCGGACAAGCCCTTGCTCGATCTGGCCGGTCTGCCGATGGTCGTGCGCGTGGCGCGCCAGGCGCAGGCCTGCGGCGCGCAGCAGGTCGTGGTGGCCACCGACGACCGTCGCATCGTCGAGGCTTGCACGCAGCACGGCGTGCAGGCCCTGATGACGCGCAGCGACCACGTCAGCGGCAGTGACCGGCTGGCCGAGGCCTGCGAGCAGCTCGGTCTGGACGGGGACCAGCTCGTCGTCAATGTGCAGGGCGACGAGCCCTTGATCCCGCCCGCGCTGATCGCGCGCTGTGCGGCGCTGCTGGACGCGCACCGCGACTGCGCGGTGGGCACGGTCGCCCACCCGATCGAGCGTGGCGCCGAGTGGCACAACCCGAACGTCGTCAAGGTGGTGCTCGACGCCGCCGGGCGCGCGCTGTACTTCACCCGCGCACCGGTGCCGCACTGGCGCGACGGGCCCGCGGGCGCGCTGCCGCACGCGCCAGCGCCCTTGCGCCACCTCGGCATCTACGCCTACCGTGCGGGTTTCCTTCGGGCCTTCCCGAGCCTGGCCCCTGCGCCGCTGGAACGCACCGAGGCCCTGGAGCAGTTGCGCGTGCTCTGGCATGGCCACCGCATCGCCGTGCACGTGACCGACACCGCACCGGCCGCGGGCGTCGACACACCCGAAGACCTGGAGCGGGTGCGTCGGGCGCTGGCAGACGCGTAGGTCGACGCCGGCGACTCGGACACTGCGCATGTGAGCGGCGCACCGATGCACGAAAGTTGCGCGAAGGGGGGCCGTGGTAATCTCGATTGACGTGCATCGCGGGGTGCGAGGGCACGACTTCGGTGCATGCGCATCCGGTCCGGACGCGCCGCATGCACTCCCGGGCGCCAGCCCTCTGACCGATCGAGGATGACCATGAGACTGATCCTGTTGGGCCCGCCGGGGGCGGGCAAGGGCACGCAGGCCGCCAAGATCTGCGCGCGCTACGGCATCCCGCAGATCTCCACCGGCGACATGCTGCGCGCGGCGATCCGTGCCGGCACCGAGCTCGGCCTGGCCGCCAAGAAGGTGATGGACGCGGGCGGCCTTGTCAGCGACGATCTGATCATCGCCATGGTCAAGGAGCGCATTGCCCAGCCCGACTGCGAGAAGGGCTTCCTCTTCGACGGCTTTCCGCGCACGATCCCCCAGGCCGACGCGATGAAGGCCGCAGGTGTCATGCTCGATGCGGTCGTCGAGATCGATGTGCCCGAGCAGGACATCGTCGAACGCATGAGCGGCCGACGGGCTCACCTGCCCTCGGGCCGCACCTACCACGTGAAGTTCAACCCGCCCAAGGTCGAAGGAGTGGACGACGTCACCGGCGAGCCGCTGGTGCAGCGTGACGACGACCGCGAGGAGACGGTGCGCAAGCGTCTGGCGGTGTACCAGTCGCAGACCCGCCCGCTGGTCGACTACTACTCGGCCTGGGCGGCCGGTGGCGAGGCCGGCGCGCCGCGTTACACCCGCGTGGCGGGCGTGGGCGCGGTCGACGACATCACGGCCAGCGTCTTCGCTGCGCTGGACGGCTGACCTGGAAGGGCCTGCGCATGGACATCCACGACAGGGTCTTCGTCGTCACCGGCGGCGCCTCCGGGCTCGGCGAGGGCACGGCACGGATGCTCGCGTCCCTGGGCGGCAAGGTGGTGATCGCCGATCTGCAGGCCGACCGCGGCCAGGCCCTGGCGGCCGAGATCGACGGGGTCTTCGTCCGCTGCGACGTCAGCCAGGAGTCGGACGCGCAGGCCGCGGTCGACGCCGCCGTGGCGCGGGGCAAGTTCGTCGGCCTGGTCAACTGCGCGGGCATCGCGCCGGCGTCGCGCACCGTCGGCCGCGACGGTGCGCATCCGTTGGCGCTGTTCTCCAAGACGGTGTCGGTCAACCTGATCGGCACCTTCAACATGATCCGCCTGGCCGCCGAGGCCATGAGCCGCAACACGCCCGAGGCCACGGGCGAGCGCGGCGTGCTGATCTCCACCGCCAGCGTGGCCGCCTACGACGGGCAGATCGGGCAAGCCGCGTACGCCGCCAGCAAGGGGGGCGTGGTGGGCATGACGCTGCCCATCGCACGCGACCTGGCGCGGCTGGGCATCCGCAACATGACGATCGCCCCCGGCATCTTCGGCACGCCGATGCTCTTCGGCATGCCCCAGGAGGTGCAGGACGCCCTGGCCGCGAGCGTGCCCTTCCCCAGCCGCCTGGGCACCCCGCAGGACTACGCCCGGCTGGTGCGCCACATCCTCGAGAACGACATGCTCAACGGCGAGGTGATCCGCCTGGACGGCGCGATCCGCCTGGCGCCGAAGTGAGCGTCTGAACTGTCGCGGCGCCCCTCAGGGCGCTGCGACGGTCACTCACCACGCGAGATAGGCGCCCCGCCCTTCCACCGCCAGCATCACCTCGCGCCCGACGGGCAAGGTGACCTGCGTGGGCACATGCCCGAAGGGCAATCCGGTCAGCACCGGCGTGCGGGTGCGATCGCGCAGCGCCTGCACAGCCGCCTTCATGCCGTAGCCGCGGTCCAGTGGCGACGGCTTCCAGGCCGTGAAGTGGCCGAGCACGACGGCCGCCTGCGCGTCGATCACCCCGGCCTGGTGCAGTTGCAGCAGCCGGCGCTCGGTCGCGTAGGGGTGTTCGTTCACATCCTCCAGGAAGAGGATGCCGCCGCTGATGCGCGGGAAGTGCGGGGTGCCCAGCAGCGTGCAGACCATGGTCAGGTTGCCGCCCCACAGCGTTCCACGGCGCTCCAGCCCGTCCAGCCCCGCCTCGGTGCGAAAGCCCAGAGCCTCGAGCTCCCCCGACATCGCCTCACGGAAGCAGTCGACCGTGACCTCATCCGGGCTGTCGCCACCGAAAGCGTCGAGGGCCATCGGCCCGGCCCAGCTCTGCGCGCCCAGATGGGCGAGCAGGCCCAGGTGCAGCGCGGTGAAGTCGCTGTAGCCGATCCACCGGGTGCCGCGCTCGATGCTGCGCGCCAGCCGGGGCCAGTCGATCCCGTCCAGCAGCCGCGTCAGGCCGTAGCCCCCGCGGCTGGCCAGGGCCACCGACGGCGCCTCGTCGGCCACGCGATGCAGCGCCGCCAGGCGTCGCGCGTCATCGCCGGCAAAGCGCTGCCGGCGCGCCAGCGCGTCCTCGTCGAGCCGGGCCTCGAAACCCAGCGCCGCGAGCCGCCGCACGGCGCGGCGCAAGGCGGCCGGCTGGGCCACCACGCCCGAGGGCGAGAACACGGTCAGCGAGGTCAAGGTGCGTCCTCCGGGCAGGGGTGTGAAAAGGCGGCAGGTCGACGGCCATCGGTCTCGACCGACGCGACGGGCAGCCCGCCGACGCCGGCGTCAGCATCGACGTCGACATCGGCGTGGCGGGCCACACGCCGCGCCCGCGCCAGCGCACGGCGATCGGCGAAGAAATCCCGCAGCAGCTGCGCGCAAGGCGCCTGCAGCACGCCCGCGCGCACGCCGGTGTGGTGGTTGAGCGCGCGCTGCGCGAACAGGTCCACCACCGAACCCGCCGCACCGGTCTTCGGGTCGGGCGCGGCGTAGACCACGCGCCGCAGCCGCGCGTGCATCATCGCCATCGCGCACATCGCGCAAGGCTCGAGGGTGACGTAGAGCTCGCAGTCGGGCAGGCGGTAGTTCGCGCGCCCGGCCGCGGCCGCACGCAAGGCGACGATCTCGGCATGCGCCGTCGGGTCGTGGGTGGCGATCGGCCGGTTGTAGCCGCTGGCGACGATCTCGAAGCCGCCGGGCACCATCGGATCACGGCGCAGCAGCACCGCGCCCACCGGCACCTCGCCGCGTTCGCGTGCCAGCACGGCCTGCGCCAGCGCCAGGCGCATCGGCGCGACGTCCGGGTCGGTGTCCTCGACGGGGGCAGAGCCGATCTGGGGCTGCGATGCGAAAAGCGCCGGGTCCACTCAGCCCCCCAGTCCGCGCAGCCGCCGGTGCAGGTCGACGGCGTAGCGGTCGGTCATGCCGGCAACGAAGTCCGTCACCGCGAGCAGCCGCTCGTAGCGCGACGCCAGCGTGACGGTGCGCGCGCCATCCGGAATCATCCGCACCAGCATGCGCGCGCGCTCGCTCGCCTGCCCCGGGCCGACGGCCGCCGCGTCCTCGACCGCCGCGCAGAAGGTGCCCAGCAGCCAGCCGATGATCTCCAGGCCGGCAACCTGCCACTCCAGCTTGGAGGCCTCGTCGTACAGGCGCTGCGAGGCCAGCGTCTTGAAGCGTCGGAAATCCTCGGCGCCGTCGATCAGGTCCAGCAGCGGCTGCTCGCAATGGCCGGCCAGGAGCCGGTCGTGGGCGTCACGGAACACCCGCGCCACGCGCTCGACGAGCACGCCGATGGTCACGGCGCGCAGGTACTCGCCCCGGTGCTGCCGGTCGTGCAGGCCCGCCGCGCGCGCACGCTGCGCGTCGTCGACGAAGGGCAGGTGCAGCGCCTGCAGTTCGTCGAAGGCGATGTGGCCCGACCGCACGCCGTCCTCGATGTCGATGACGCCGTAGCAGATGTCGTCGGCCGCCTCGACCAGGAAGGCCAGCGGGTGACGCTGCCACGCGCCCGGTCCGGTGGGCAGCAGGCCCAGGTGGCCGGCGAGCTCGGCGAAGATCGCGCGCTCGCTGTCCATGTAGCCGAACTTGCGCCGCGCCGCGCCGGCGTCGTCACGCCCGCCGCCCAGGGCGTCGCAAGGATATTTGACCGAAGCCCCGAGCGTCGCGCAGGTCAGTTGCAGGCCGCCGGGTTGGTCGGGGTGCTGCAGCCGCACCACCGTGCGCAACCCCTGCGCATTGCCCTCGAAACGCAGCAGGTCAGCCTGCTGCGCGTCGCTGAGGCCGTCCAGCCAGTGTCGACCCTGGCCTGCGAAGTAGTCGCGGATCGCGGCCTCGCCGGCATGCCCGAAGGGAGGATTGCCGATGTCGTGCATCAGGCAGGCCGCCGCCACGATGGCGCCGACGTCCTGCGGCACCGCCACCGCCTTCAGCGCCGGATCGATCGCGCCGATGGCACGCCCGGCCAGCATGCCCAGCGAGCGGCCCACGCTCGCCACCTCCAGGCTGTGGGTCAGCCGTGTGCGCACATAGTCGGTCTGCGCCAGCGGGTGGACCTGCGTCTTGTCCTGCAGGCGCCTGAAGGCAGAGCAGAAGACGATGCGGTCCCAGTCCTTGAAGAACTCGGTGCGCAGGACGTCGGCGTCCGCATCGGTGCCCGCCGCTGCGCCGCCCGAGGCCGCCCAGGCGCCCTCGTCGAAGGCCTCGCGATCCCGACCGATGCGGCGGGGCTGCAGCAGGCGACGCCAGTCCATCATGGCCACAGACCGGGACGACGGCGTCCAACAACGGGTGTGCACGTCGCAAGCACAGGCGCCGCGCTCCTCGGAGTCCCGGTTCCCACGGGCCTCACAGCGCGCCGGACCAGTCGGGCGGACGCTTGTCGAGGAAGGCCTGCACGCCCTCGAGCGCAGCGCCGTCCATCATGTTGCAGGCCATGGTCTCGCCAGCGTCGGCATAGGCCTCCTCGATGCCGGTCTCGAGCTGGCGATAGAACAGGCTCTTGCCCATGGCCAGCGCCACGCGCGGCTTGGCGACGATGCTGTCGACCAGCGTGTCGATCTCGGCGTCGAGCCGGTCGGCCTCGACGACACGGTTGACCAGCCCCCGGGCGCGCGCCTCGTCGGCCGAGATGAAGGCGCCGGTGACCAGCATCTCGAAGGCCAGCTTGCGCGGCAGGTTGCGGCTGAGCGCGACGCTGGGCGTCGAGCAGAACAGCCCGAGGTTGACGCCGCTGACCGCGAAGCGCGCCTCGCGCGAGGCCACCGCCAGGTCGCACATCGCCACCAGTTGGCAGCCCGCCGCGGTGGCGATGCCGTGCACACGCGCGATCACCGGCACCGGCAGGCGCTGGATCGTCATCATCATGCGGCCGCACTGGGCGAAAAGTCGCTCGTAATAGGCCTGCGACGGCTCGGCGCGCATCTCGCGCAGGTCGTGCCCGGCGCAGAAGGCCTTGCCGGCAGCCGCGATCACGACCACCCGCACGCCGTCGTCGACCGCCAAGGCGTCCAGCCGCGCCTGCAAGGCCTCGAGCACGGCCTCGGACAGGGCGTTGAAGGCCTGCGGGCGGTTCAGGGTCAGACGGACGACGCCGCGCGCGTC